>Ga0256826_1000725_pt1 | contig 20238 bp, 17 predicted proteins | sample CV79metaG_FD_185975 | JGI IMG/M metagenome (GOLD analysis project Ga0256826, IMG submission 185975) | Hydrothermal vent microbial communities from East Pacific Rise, Pacific Ocean - CV79 | ecosystem: Environmental > Aquatic > Marine > Hydrothermal vents | place: Pacific Ocean: East Pacific Rise...
AAAACAGCACCAGCAATTAATGTTGAAGAAAGTTCAGCGGAATAATATAGGATAACAAAGTGAGTAAAGTATATTTTTCTAGTTGGCAAGATGATATTGTAGATAATCGAGGTATTGAAAATATTAAAGATTACAAAGAAGTATCAGCAAAATTGCCAGTTAGTTATGACTCGAACACACAAACAAAAGCATTCGTTGGTTGGGATGGATTTGCACTTTTTACAAAAGATGTAGATGTTGTTAAACTTGCAGTAAATTATGCAAGACAATACCAAGAATACTCTGAGGCGTGTGGACGATGTGCCCCTGGAAGATGGGGTGGAAGAATACTGTATGATATGCTTGATAAAATTGCTCGTGGTGAGGGAGAATTTTCTGATTTAGATCATCTAAAAGAGATAAGTTCTACTATGACAAGTACAAGTAAATGTGAAATTGGAAAAACAGTTCCTGTGCCAATTTTACAAATGATACAGCATTTTGAGAAAGATTTTTTTGATTTAATTAAAGAACAAAAAAAATCACCTTGGTATGATTTAGATGATAGTAAATATATTGCAAATGTAACTGCTCCATGTACTGATATGTGTCCAACACATATTGATATTCCTGCATATATTGAAGGGGTAAGAGATCTTGATTTTAGCGCAACTTTAAGTGCTACAAGAGATCATATGCCTTTAGCACATGTTTGTGGAAGAGTTTGTCCACATCCATGTGAAGATGCATGTAGAAGAACTAATTTAGATGAACCAATTTCAATTATGGAATTAAAAAGGATTGGAGCAGATTATGAAACAGATCATGATCTTCCTTGGATTCATCCAGTTAAACCTGCAAAACCTAGAAATGATGGTAAAAAAGTTGCGATTATTGGAGCTGGACCAGCTGGATTAACTACTGCATATTATTTAGCTATTCAAGGTATTAGTGTTACTATTTTTGAAGAGTTACCAGTTCTTGGTGGTGAAGTTACTGTTGGTGTTCCAGAGTACAGAATGCCATTTGATAAGTATAATGAAGATATTAAATTAGTTACTGAGTTAGAATGTGTTGAAGTTATTACAAATCATAGAGTAACTGCAGACAGACTTAAAGAGATTGAAGAAGAGTTTGATGCTACATTACTTGCATTTGGTGCAAGACTTTCTAAAGCGATTAGATGTAACAATGAAAATCCTAAACATGAAGGTTACTGGGGTGCAATTGAGATGCTTGATAAAGTTAACCTTTGGCATAAATTTAAAATTGGATCACCAGCAGCAAATGAACTAAAAGGTAAAACTGTAGTTTGTGTTGGTGGTGGATTTACTTCTATGGATGTTGTTAGATGTTCTATTAGAGAAGGTGCTAAAAGAGTAGTAATGCTTTATAGACGAGATAAAAAAACAATTATTAGAAATACAACTTTAGAAGAATATACTGAAGCAGTTGAAGAGGGTGTTGAATTTTTATTTTATAGTGCTATTGGTGAAATCAAAGATGAAAATGGAAAAATTACTGCTGTTGAAGTTGATAAATATGAGTTAGTTCCAGATCCAGATGGTGGTAGAGCTAAATTAGTTAAAATTGAAGGTGCTAAAGAAATTATAGAGTGTGATTATGTTATACCTGCAGTTTCTCAAGCACTTGACACTCAAATATTACCAGAAGATTGGGAACTTGGGATGACATCTTGGAATTCTATTCAAACAAATGGTAAAGATTATATGACTACAAGAGATGGGATTTTTGCAGCAGGAGATTGTGAATATGGTCCTATGACTATTGTAAATGCAGTTGGTCAAGCAAGACGTGCAGCTTCTACAATAAGTAGATATATCTATAATGGTGAACTTTCATTAACAGATGAAGAGATTATGGAAGACCATATGAATAGACTTAGGGTTTATAATAAAAATGAAAAAATTACGGGTTGGATGCCTGGACTTCCAAGAGAGCATAGTGAAAAGCTAGCAACAGAAGTTAGAAAAGACAATAATAAAGAGGTAAATCTAGGTTTTACAGCTGATGAAGCGCAAGCTGAAGCTGAAAGATGTATGAGATGTTATTACCTTGGGATGGTGGCTGTATGAGTGCAAAATCAGAACACAGAAATAAACCAATAAGTATCAATATTGATGGTAAATCATGTGATGGTGTTTATGGTGAAACTATTTTAGATATAGCAAGAAGAAATGATATTTATATCCCTACTATGTGTTATTTAACTAAAGTTTCTCCAATAGCATCATGTAGAATGTGTGCTGTTAATGTTGAGGGTGTTGATGGATTAATTTTATCTTGTCAAGAAAAAGCTGTAAATGGTGCTGTTGTTACAACAAACAATGAAGAGATTGAACATCACAGAACAAATATTATGAAACTTTATGATGTAAATCATCCATTACAATGTGGTGTTTGTGATAAAAGTGGTGAATGTGATTTACAGAATAAAAACTTAGAGTTTAAAGTAGAGTCACAAGAATTTGCAGTAAAAGATCAACCAAGAAAACAAAAAAAATGGGGTATCCTAGGATATGATCCACATCTTTGTATTATGTGTGAAAAATGTGTTCATACATGTAATGAAGTGATTGGAACAGCTGCACTTTATATCAAACCAGGTGGTTATAAATCAACTATTGATATTAAAATGAGTAGATGTGAACAATGTGGAGATTGTATCTCTGTATGTCCAGTTGGTGCTTTAGTATCAAATGCATACAAATATACATCAAATGCATGGGAAGCAGATCAAGTTCCAGCTTCATGTGCGCATTGTTCAAGTGGTTGTTCACTTGTATATGATGTAAAACATGCAGGTATTGATAATCCATTTGAATCTAAAATTACAAGAGTTAAAAATGACTTTGAATTCTCAACGCTTTGTGGTGCTGGTAGATTTGGATTTGAATTTGAAAATAAACAAACTAGTAAAACACCTGAAGAATTTAAAAGTGCGGTAGAAGCTCTTAAAAATGCTAATACTATTAAATTTAATTCATTTATTACAAATGAAGAAGCACATATTTTACAAAAGTTAAAAGATAAATTAGGTTTAAATTTAATTAACCATGATGCTAAACCTTATCAAGACTTTTTAAATTCTTATTCTAGTGTTACAGGAAAAAGTTTATATTCTGCATCAAATGATACAGTTGCTGCTAGTGATGCAATTATTATGATTGGTACAAGAATTAGTAGAGATAATCCTGGTGTAAAATATCATGTTAATATTGCTACAAAAAAACAAAATGCAAACTTTATATATATGCATCCAATTGATGATATTGCTTTAGGAAATAAATATACACAATTTGTTAAATATGAAGTAGGTAGTGAAGAAGCAATTTTAGCTATGTTAGCTTCTACTTTAATAGAAGATATCCCTACAGAATTTAAAGAATACTTTGAAGATTTAGATATTGGATATTTAAGTGGAGAATCATCTGTTGGTGAAGAAGAATTTGATGCTATTAAGAAAAAGCTTATTAGAAGAAAAAATAAAACTTTAATAATTGGTTCAGATGTATATACACATAAAAATGCAAAGAATATTGCAAAATTAGTTGGTTTAATTGATACTTGTACTGACTTTAATATTATGATAATGCCATCACAAACAAATACACTTGGGGTAAGTTTAGTATGTAGTTTAGATGATGACATTAAAGGTAATGTTGTTGGATATAATGAATTGGGTGACTTTACTTTATCTAATAATGGTGAAGGTGACTTTAATATTCCTGCACTTAATCAACAAGAAGGTACATTTACATCTTTAAATATGAAAGTAGTAAATACAAATGCTGCTCTTAATTTTGATGGATATTGTTTAAATGATTTAGCAAATGAAATATTAGATACTAAAAAAGAATATACGATTGATTATACTTCTGATTTAAGTTCTAAGGCTGAATTTATTGCAAGTACATTTGATAGCTTAGGTAATGGATATGATAAATATGGAAAAGATTTAAGAGGATATGATTTAGTTTCATGTGATGTTGAATCATCAAGTGTTACTTTAGATGAGATTGAAGAATTAAAATCTTATAACGGTTCTGTAATTTATAGATGTGAGCCTTTACATCAATTTAATAAAGCAACAGGTAAATCATTATTATTACAATCTGATTCTCATTTAAGAGGTAGTGCATCATTTGCAACTGCTGCTAAAATTAAAGCAGGAGATCATATTGAAATTGAATATAATGGTCAAAAAGTTAGAAAAATGTTTAAAATTGATACGACTATAAAAGGTACTATTGCTTTATATCCAACATTCGATGATGGATTAAGTGATGATTTGATACCCTTAGGTTATAGATATAAACAAGTAAAAATAAAAAAGGTTGAAGAATAATGAGTGAATTAATTACTGTAAATATTGACGGTAAGCAATGCGAAGCTGTTGAGGGAGAATATATATTAAATGTTGCAAGAGCAAATGATATATTTGTACCTGCAATTTGCTACCTTACTAGATGTTCGCCAACTTTAGCATGTAGATTATGTTTAGTAGAATCTAATGGAAAGCAAGTATATGCTTGTAATGCAAAAGTTAAAGATGGTATGGAAATTACAACTACTACAGAAAATATTACAAAAGAGCGAAAAGCTATAATGGAAGTTTATGATGTAAATCATCCATTACAATGTGGTGTTTGTGATCAAAGTGGTGAGTGTGAATTACAAAACTATACTTTATATATGGGTGTTGATAAACAAGATTATGCAGTTAAAGATGTTGATAGACCAACTTCAAACTGGGGAGTAATGAGTTACGATCCAGGACTATGTATAGTTTGTGAAAAATGTGTTACTGTTTGTAAAGATATGATAGGATCTAATGCACTTTCAACTGTTAAAAGAGGTGCAGATGCACTTGATAAACAATATAAAGCAAATATGCCAAAAGATGCTTATGCAATGTGGAATAAACTTAATAAAAACCTTATTGGTTTTGAAGAAGAAAATTGTATAGATTGTGGTGAATGTATCTCTGTTTGTCCAGTTGGTGCATTAGCTAGTACAGACTTTAAATATACTACAAATGCTTGGGAATTAGAAAAAATTCCAGCATCAAATCCTTACTCTTCGGATTGTTCACTTTTATATTATGAAGTAAAACATAAATCAGTTGAAGAAAATCAAGTTAAGAAAATTTATAGAGTTACTAATGATTCTCATTATACTTCTTTAAGTGGTGCTGCTAGATTTGGTTTTGATTATCATAATGAAGTAGACGCTAAAGATGAATTAGAATTTAAAAATGCTGTAGATAAATTTAAAAATGCTAATACAATCACTTTTAATAGTTATATTACAAATGAAGAAGCTTACATTTTACAAAAAATGAAAGATGAATTAGATATAAATTTAGTAAATGAAGATGCGTTAAATTATCAAAACTTCTTAAAAAACTATTCTTCTATTACTGGAAAAAGTTTATATAACGGAACTTTAAAAGATGTACATAATTCAAATTTTGTAATATCTGTTGGTACTTATTTCAAATCTGATGCTCCATCTGTAAGATTTGCATTTAACAATGCAATTTCTATGAATAAAGGTGCTGGATTATATTTCCATCCGTTAAATGATAAAAGTGTAGAAAGATTTGGTAAAAAAGGTAAAACTATTGAAACTATCTTCCATGCTCCAATGGCAGAAGAAGCAATTTTATATTTTATCCTTGATCAATTTGCTACAAATTTACCTGAACAAATCTCTTCATACTTAGAAAGTTTTAGAGAAAAAAGAGTTAAAGATGTAACTGAGACTATTAAAGAAACAATAGTTGAAATGGTAAAAGATGAAGAGACTGGTGAAGAAAAAGAAGTTAAAAAAGTAGTACCTAAAAAAGTAACTACTCAAGTTGAATATACTTATACAAAACTTCTTGATGTAATTGGTAGTGATGAATCTTTACTTGAAACAATTGAAGCAATGCTAGCTAAAAAAGATACATTCTCTTTAGTTGTAGGTGAAGATTTATATTCTCATCCAAAAGCACAAAATATTGCTAAAATATGTGGACTTATTGAAAAGTATACACAATTTAAAATAGTAATTATTCCATCATCAACTAATACTTTAGGTGTTAGTCAAATATGTGAATTAAGCCCTGAATTAAGTGGAAATATTGTTGGATATAATGTTGATGCTTCATATCAAATATCAGCTTTAGGTGATGGGTCTTTAGATATGCCATCATTAAATCAGCAAGAAGGAACTTTTGTAAATATTGATAAAAGATTAGTACCAACAAATGCTGCATTACCATATGCGGGGTATACATTAAACGATATCGCTAATGAAATATTTAATGATAAAAAAGAAAATACAATTGATTATACAAGTGAATTATTCCAAAAAGTTGCATTTGATGATTTAGAAAATTCATTTAATAACTCTATGGAAGAGACTAGAGGTTATATTTTAGATTCTAAAGATGTTACATGGAATGAGATAGTAACAAAACTTAGTGAAGATAAAATTGAGGGTACAATTATTTATAACGCAAACCCAATAAATCAATTTAATGAATTTACTGCATCTTCATTAAATTTATCTAAGGAAAAAACAGCACTTTATGTTTCTTCTTCAATGTTAGAAAAATTAGAATTAAGTGAAAATGATACAGTTAATATAAAAACTTCAAACGGAGATATTAACTTAAATGTACAAATTGATAATTTATTAGATGGTGATATTGCATATGTTCCTACATTTGATAAAACAATCGATACTAAAAAACTATTTGCAGGGTATAGATTTACAAATGCAAATATTAAAAAGGTGTAAAAATGGATAATGACATAATAATGACGATTGTTAAAGTTGTTGTAATACTTACAGTATTTTCAGCTTTAGCAGGGTTTACTACTTATATAGAAAGAAAGATTCTGGCATTTATGCAAAGAAGACTAGGGCCAATGCATGTTGGACCTTTTGGTTTATTACAAATATTGGCAGATGGTGCAAAACTGTTTACTAAAGAGGATTTTATTCCTCAACATGCAAATAGACCAATCTTTATGATTGCTCCAGTAATTACAGCTGCAACTGCATTTATTGCAATGTCTGCTGTACCATTTATTCCAGGCGTTATTATATCTGATATAAATGTTGGTGTATTATTTGTTCTTGGTGCTATGGCTACTGGACTTTATGGTCCATTACTTGGTGGTATGTCTCAAGCAAATAAATGGGGACTTCTTGGAGGTGCAAGAACTGCTATACAATTACTTTCTTATGAGGTAGTAACTGGATTATCAATTCTTGCTCCATTAATGCTTGTTGGATCTCTTAGTTTAATTGATATAAATAATTATCAATCTGGTGGAGTTTCAAATTGGTTAATTTGGACACAACCTGTAGCATTTTTCTTATTTTTAATTGCAGGATATGCTGAAACAAATAGAACACCATTTGATTTACTTGAGCATGAAGCTGAAATTGTATCTGGATATGCAACTGAATATTCTGGTATGAGATGGGGTATGTTCTTTATTGGAGAATATGCTAACCTTTTTACAGTTTCATTTTTAACATCTTTAATGTTCTTAGGTGGATTTAATGACATGTGGTTTATTCCTGGTGCAATTGCAATTATATTAAAAGTTATGTTTTTAATATTCTTATTCCTTTGGACTAGAGCTGCATGGCCTCATGTAAGACCTGATCAATTGATGTGGTTATGTTGGAAAATATTAATGCCTTTAGCGTTATTAAATATTTTAATCACTGGTTTAGTGATGATGGTATAAGGGAAAGATTATGAATTTTAATGATTTAAAAAACAGAAATGTAGGAAGCCAAGAATATATGATGGTGGACATTGAAGATTATCCTGAAACAAACTGGGAAAATTTTAAACAAGTTACAAAAAGAACTTTTAGTGGGGAACTATTTAAAGGTTTGGGAATTGTATTTGGTGTAATGAAAGATGCATTATTTAAAAATGATATGCATACAGTTCAATATCCAATGGAAAAATTACCTATTTCTCCTAGATATAGAGCTATTCATAAATTACTTGGTCTTTTAGAAAGTGGTACAAATAGATGTATTGGATGTGGACTTTGTGAAAAAATTTGTATTTCTAATTGTATTAAAATGGATACAAAAATTGATAAAAAATCAAGAAAAGAAGTTGTTGAATATACAATTAACTTAGGTAGATGTATTTATTGTGGTTATTGTGCAGAAGTTTGTCCAGAGCTTGCTATTGTTCATGGAGATAGATATGAAAATGCAAGTGAACAAAGAGCACATTTCGTTCTTAAAGATGATTTATTAACACCATTTGATCAAATTGCACAACAATTTGAATATGATGGATTTGGTGCTATTAGCCCAGATGCTGATGATAAAATCAAAAAAACACCGTTAGCGTATTAAGGATATATGATGTTTGAAGTAGTAGCTTTTTATTTATTTGCAATTTTAACAATTGTAATGTTTGTTATCACTGTGACAACTAAGAATGCATTATATGCACTTAGTTCTCTAGCAGCTGGTATGATTTTTATATCTGCATTCTTTTTTCTATTAGAAGCAGATTTTTTAGGTGTAGTACAAATCATTGTTTACACAGGTGCAGTTATGGCACTGTATGCGTTTGGTATGATGTTCTTTGATACAATTTCTGATGTTGAAGAAAAAATTGCAAACCCTAGATTAACTTTCCTTTTAACTGGACTTGTTGCTTTAGTTGTTGTTGTAATTATTGTATCTCCAATTGTTGGTGCAAATATTACTGCACATTATCCTGTAGGTATATCTGGTAATTTCCCAGGTGTTATTGTGGGTAATGTTCAAGATATCGGTATTGTATTATTTACTAAATACTTAATTCCTTTTGAACTTGCAGCTGTTATGTTACTTGTTGCTATGATTGGTGGAATTATTCTTGCAGGTAAAAAAATGGATATGGATTTAGTACAAGATACTGTACAAGAACAAAATCATCTTCATTCTGATTTTAATAATAAAAAGGATGTATAATGGAAGTTACATTAAATGATTATTTAATATTAAGTACTATTTTATTTGCTATTGGTCTATTAGGAGCAATTAGAAGAAAAAATTTACTTATGTTATTTTTCGCAACTGAAATTATGTTAAATGCTGTAAATGTTGGAATGGCAGCAATTTCTAAATTTCATGGAGATTTAACTGGTCAAATATTTGCATTCTTTATAGTTGCAATTGCTGCAAGTGAAGTTGCAGTTGGACTTGGTTTATTAATTTTATGGTTTAAGAGAAGAAATACTCTAAACCTTGATTCACTACAAAAGATGGAGGGTTAAGAATGGAAAATTATGTATTAGTAGCATTATTTGCTCCACTAGTTGGTTCATTATTTGCTGCACTATTTGGAAATAGTAAAAAAACACAAATTACAGGTATTGTAACTTCTGTTTTATTAGCTGTTTCATTAATTGCATCTATTAACCTTGCATATCATATATTTACAACTGAAGAGATTATTCATTTTAGTTTAAAAGATTGGATTGTTTTAGGAAATGTTAATATTCCTTTTGGAATTGTTGTTGATCAAGTAAGTGTTACTATGATGGTTGTTGTTACTATGGTTTCAACAATGGTACATATCCATTCAAATGGATATATGGATCATGATAAATCATTTAATAGATTTTTCTCTTACTTAAGTGCATTTGTATTCTCTATGATGATTCTTGTTATGAGTGATAACTTTGCTGGATTATTTATTGGTTGGGAAGGGGTTGGACTTTGTTCATGGCTTCTTATTGGTTTTTGGTATGATAAAGCTGATATTGAAAAATCTGATGATATTGAAAAATCACCATTTTCTACATTATCTCCTTATTCATCAATCTCTCCATCATATGCTGCAAATGAAGCATTTATTATGAATAGAGTTGCAGACTTAGGTATGTTAATTGGTATTTTCTTAATTTACTGGAATCTTGGTACATTACAATATGATGCAGTATTTGCAAATATTTCAACTTTGACACATAGTACAATTGTTGCAATTGCTATATTCTTATTTATTGGAGCTATGGGTAAATCTGCTCAGTTCCCATTTAATACATGGCTTGCAAATGCAATGGAAGGTCCTACTCCTGTATCGGCACTTATTCATGCAGCTACTATGGTTACTGCCGGTGTTTATTTAGTAATTAGAGCAAATGAAATATTTACTGTTGTTCCTGAAGTTGGTTATTTTATCGCTTCTCTTGGTGCTTTTGTTGCAATATTTGCAGCATCTCAGGCACTTGTTGCAACTAATATGAAAAAAATCATTGCATACTCTACATTATCTCAACTTGGATATATGTTTGTTGCTGCTGGTCTTGGTGCATATTGGATTGCATTATTCCATCTTGCAACACATGCTTTCTTTAAATCTGTATTATTCTTAGGTGCTGGTAATGTTATGCATGCTATGAATGACGAGATTAATATTAAAAGAATGGGTGGACTTAAAAAACATATGCCATATACTGCTCTTATTATGACAATTGCATCTGCAGCATTAGCTGGGTTCCCATTCCTTGCTGGATTCTATTCTAAAGAATTAATTCTTGCATCTGCATTTGGACAACATGCTTATATTTTATGGGCTATTTTATGGTTAACTGCTGGTCTTACTGCATTCTATTCATTTAGACTTGTTATGTATGTATTCCATGGTAGAGAAACTCATGTTGATTTAAACTTAGGTTACCATCCTCATGAATCATATGGTTACGTTATTGCTGCTATGACACCACTTGCTATTTTAGCAATTATTAGTGGTTGGTGGGAACATGAATTTGTTGAATTTATTACTCATGCACTTCCAGTATTCCACCCTCATGTTACAGATAGTACTAACTTAATATTAATGGTTGTTACAATTTCTGTTTCATTATTTGGTATGGGATTTGCATACTTTAAGTTTAGCAAAGATGGTAAATATTATGGAGAAGCTATGAAAAATACATTTGTATATAAATTATTAGCAAACCAATATTATTTCCCACATTTTATTGAGAACTTTATCAATAAACCATACTTAGCATTATCTAAATTCTCATGGAAAGAGATTGATATGAAAATTATTGATGCAATAGTAGATGGAATCGCTGGTCTTATATATGACGGTGGTAAAGCAAGTAGAACTGTTCAAACAGGAAATTTATCAAAAGCACTAAAATTAATGACAATGGGAATTGTAGTATTACTAATCCTTGTTTTAATTTTTGGTTCAACTAAGTAAGGGAGAAAAGAATGGAACATATTTTATCTATTTTAATATTTTTTCCAGTATTTGCAGCAATCATTGGATTGCTTGTAGAGAAAGATGCTATTAGAGTATATGGTATTGTAGTTACTGCAATAGAGTTTTTTATATCATGTTTTTTATGGTTTAATTTTGATTTAGCAAATGGTGGTATGCAGTTTACTGAATTCTCACCTATTATTGCACAATATGGAATCTCATATAATGTAGGTGTTGATGGTATATCATTATTCTTAATTATTATGACTACATTTATTACAATGATTTCACTAATTGGATTAACAGATACTAAAAATGTTAAAAACATGATTATTACTGTGCTATTTTTAGAGATGGCAATGATTGGAGTATTTGTTGCATTAGATGCAATTATATTCTATGTATTCTGGGAATTTTCACTTGTACCAATGTTATATATTATTGGTGCATGGGGTGGACCAAAAAGAGTTTATGCATCTATTAAATTTTTCTTATATACATTTACAGGTTCATTAATAATGCTTGTAGGTATGTTATATATAGCTTATTTATATGCACAAACAACTGGTGTATGGAGTTTTAATATTTTAGATTGGTATATGTTACCAATTACAAGTGATGCTCAAATGTGGCTATTTATTGCATTCTTCTTAGGATTTGCAATTAAAGTACCAATGGTTCCATTTCATACATGGTTACCATATGCACACGGACAAGCTCCAACAATTGGGTCTGTTGTACTTGCTGCAATATTACTTAAAATGGGAACATATGGATTTATAAGATTTTCATTACCATTATTTCCTGATGCAACAGTTGCTATGATGATACCAATGGCAGTACTTGCTTTAATTGCTATTGTTTATACAGCTATGGTTGCGTATGCTCAAGAAGATATTAAACAAGTAATTGCTTACTCTTCTGTATCTCATATGGGTGTTATTATTCTTGGAATTTTTGCATTAAATGTTGAAGGTATTGGTGGGTCAATTTTCTTAATGATTTCTCATGGTATTGTATCAGGTGCATTATTTATGTTAGTTGGTGTTATCTATGATAGAAAACATACTAAAATGATGAGTGAATTTGGTGGATTAGCTAAAGTTATGCCAATGTATGCAGTTATCTTTGGAATTATGTTAATGGCATCAGTTGGATTGCCATTAACTATTGGTTTTGTTGGAGAATTTTTAGCATTACTTGGTTTCTTTGCTGTATCACCAGTATTAACTGCTATTGCTGGGCTTACAATTATTATGGGTGCAGTTTATATGTTAGTTTTATACAAAAGAACATTCTTTGGACCAGTTACACACGAGTCTAACTTAAAATTAAAAGATTTAAATGCAAGAGAATATTCTGCACTTATCCCTTTAGTTATGTTAGTTGTTTATTTAGGTGTACACCCTAAACCAATCTTAGAGCCTGTAGATGCTAGTGTTAAACAAGTTGTTAATATTATGTATTTAAGAGCTAATACAAATGAAGCAAAAGATAAAATTGCACAAGTTAATACAATAGGGGAGAAAAAATAATGATAACTCCAATTCAAATAGATGTAGCAGGTCTAAATCTTGCTACTATTGCACCAATGGCAGTTGCTATTATTGGTGCTTTATTAATATTATGTATAGATCTATTTTCTAAACATACTGATAAACACCTTTATGTTGTTCTAACAACATTATTTTTAGTTATAGATTTAGGTGCATTAATAACATATAATGCTCCTACTAGAGGATTCTTTGATGTTATGCTTTTAGATGGAATATCTATATTAGCTCAAATAATTATAGTTGTTGCATCTGCTTTATTTATATTCTTAAGTCTTTCTAAACAAAGATTCCATGAATATAGATATCCAGAATATTTTGCATTATTCTTATTTATGACTGCTGGTTTCCAATTTATGGCGGCATCTGATAACTTAATACTTATTTTTGTAGGTTTAGAAACTGCATCAATGAGTTTATATACTATGATTGCAATGCATAATTCTACAAAATCAACTGAAGCTGCAATAAAATACTTTACAATGGGTGCTTTAGCAGCAGGTTTCTTTGCATTTGGTTCAATGATGCTTTATTATGTAACAGGAAGTATTGAATTATCAGTAATTTCTCAACATTTATCATCTACAAACTTTGCAAACTATCCAATTGTTTTAGTTGGTGTTGTATTTATGCTTGGTGCTTTAGGATTTAAACTTTCATTAGTTCCTTTCCATGTTTGGGCTCCAGATGTTTATGAAGGTTCTAGTGCAGCAATGGCAGGTTATATAGCTATTGTTCCTAAAATTGCTACTTTAATTGTTGCAATTAGATTCTTTGATATATTTATATCTGCTAATGATGCATGGGTTCATGGTGTTTTATATGTTATGGCTGTAATTACTATGACTTTACCAAACTTAATTGCTTTAGTTCAAACTGATGTTAAAAGAATGCTTGCTTACTCTTCAATTTCACATGCTGGATTTGTTTTAGTTGCAATTATGCTTGGAACTACTCAAGCTTTAGAAGGTTTATTTTTATACTGGATATTATTTGCATTTGTTAACTTAGGTGCATTTGCAATGTTATGGGTACATAGAACAAAAGAATCACCATCATATTATGGTTTTAAATCAGATTATGAGTTTGGTAAATTTGCAGGATTAATTCATTCTTCACCTTTATCTGCAGTATTGCTTGGTATATTAATGTTTGGACTTGCAGGTGTTCCTCCATTTTCTGTATTCTGGGGAAAAATGTATTTAGTTAGTTCTACTATTAATGCTGGTGAAATAGTTATGGCATTAATTATGGTATTAAACTCTGCTATTGCAGCATTTTACTATATGAAATTAATTGTTTATATGTTCTTTAAAGTAAGAGAAGATGATAAGGTACTAGAATATACAGAGATGAGTGGTACAATATTAAAAGTAATTATTGCAATTGCAGTTACTTTTGCTGTTACTGCAGTATTCTGGGTTGAACCAATTTTAGAATATGTAACTATGTCAGTTACATCAAGTGGATTTTAGTAGTTAATTCTACTAAGATATAAACCATTTGCAGAAGCTAGTGTCCATGACACTAGCTTTTTTTTATTTAGTTGATTTTTTAAATCTTCTATAGTTACTTTTTGATCTGATATTTTAAGCAAAAAATCTACTATCATCCTTATTTGAGATCGTAAATATGAGTTTGCTTTAAATTTTATTATAACAATATCTTTATATTCATATATTTTTATATTATAAATTTCTCTAATTGTACTAAGTGGTTCACTACCATTTTTACTAAAAAATTCAAAATCATGTATACCTACAAAATTATTTGCAGCATCTTGCATTAGTTTTAGATCTAGATTATCTTTAAAAGTCATATAAGAGCTATTAAAGGCTGTTAATTGTTTTTTTGAGATAATATATCTATATGATCTTTTTTTTGCGCTAAAACGTGCATGAAAATCATCAGGTACTTCTTGAATTGATAAAACTCTAATAGATGCTATTAACATATAATTTAATTTATCTTTCAATTTATTAAGATTATTCCAATAATCTGGAATAGTAAAAGAGATAACTTGTCCACTTGCATGTACATATTTATCAGTACGACCAGAAAAATTTGTATTTGAATTAATACCAAGTCTTTTTAAAATATCTTCAAAATGGTCTTGTACTGTATTTTTTTCTGGTTGTTTTTGAGAACCATAAAATTTTGAACCATCATATGAAATAGTTAATTTTATATTAATAATATCGCCTTATTCTTTTTATATAAAATAAAATAGATATAAATATCCAAGTAAATGGTATGACAAGTAATAAATAATATTCTTTAAGGTCTGCTATTTTTTGGGTTACAATCATATAAAATAATACTAATAAAATAGCATAAATTGTATTTCTATTTTTTTCATATCTAGGATTAAAATAACCAAATGCAATATAAAAAATCACAGATGTAATTGGCAGCATAGATAAAAATGCATTTTGTAATAAGTTACGTCTTTTTTTAGAATTTTTAGGAGTGTTTTTCCAATATTTAATTAAATCACTTAAAGAAGAAATTTGTTTTGTTTGTTTAATATAACTATTCATAGACATCGTTTTAAAATCTACTTGATTAATATTTTTAGTTATTGTAGATGCACTTCCATCAAAAAGTTTTAAACTTAGAGATGTTGTATTATTTTTAATAAATGCTTTTTGCGAAATAATAAATGTATCTTTATCTTTTTGAGGTTGGTATAAAATAATATCTTTATAAATCTTATTTTTTTTATCTTGAACATAAATATACCAAGGGCCAAATTTTTGCCCATATTCACTTGGTTTTATATTAAATTGAGCTTCTTGTTTTTTCTGGTTTATAAATGAACTCTCTAAATATTTAGCTTGAGGAATAACAATAAATGAGATAATAAATAAAGCAATACTAATTAAAAGAGATATAGGTATTAAAAACTTTAAAACTTTTAATGGAGATAATCCAAAACTAGTAATAACAATTAACTCATATTCATTTGATAATTTAGATAAATTTATAATTGCAGATATAAAAAATGTTATAGGAAGTGTGTAAAATAAGATTTTAGGAACACTTAAAGAATACAAATATAATAATTCAGTAAAACTAATTGTTATTATAGATGTTAAAGCAGCAATTTTTACTAAATATATCACAGATGTAATAGCAAATAATGTCATAAAAATTGGGAAAAATGTATTTGATAATGTATTACTTAGATATCTTCTTAATAAACTCATTGAATGATTCCTTCAAGTATATTTAAAATATTTTCACTATAAAAATAACATGATAAAAATCCTAAAACTAAAAAAGGAATAAAAGGAGTTTCTATATCACTTTTTTTAATCATATTATATATTGAAGGTAATATAGCATAAATAGAAGCTAGAAATATAGCTATAAGTCCAAGCTTAACACCAAGTATTCCTCCAATAATTGCTACAATAGGTATATCACCTTCACCTAAAGCAGTTTGATTTAATAAATCATCATTTTTAGTAATCATAGCTTTTATATTTTGAATATAGTATGTGATAAAGAAATCAAGCAAAACAAATCCACCAGCAAAAAGCATTGTATTTTGAAATGAAAAATCAATAATAAAAAATGAAGTAAGAAGAGCAATTAAAAGTAAATAATCTGGAACTGCCTTATATTCAAAATCTATAAAAGATAATACAATTAAAGTATAAACTAAAATTAAAGATATATAAAAGTTATTATCAAGTCCAAATTTTAAATACAATAAAAGTGTAAGAATAGATGTAATAATTTCAACTACAGGATAAACAATTGATATTTTAACTGAACAATTAGGACACTTAGCTCTTAAAAATATATATGAAAGTAGTGGAATATTTTCATACCATTTAATTTGAACTTTACAAGATGTACAAAATGATCTTTTTGGATTTAGTAAAGATATACCAAGAGGTAATCTATAAATAAGTACATTTAAAAAACTACCAAAAATTAGTCCAAATATTAAAACAAAAAATTCAATCATATTTTATAATCCACCAAATCTTCTATCTCTTTTATGAAAATCTGAAATAATATCATCAAGTTCATTACTTGTAAATTCTGGCCAATAAGTTTGTGTAAAAAACATCTCTGCATATGCACTTTGCCAAAGTAAATAATTTGAGATTCTTACCTCTCCACTAGTACGAATAAGTAAATCAACATCACTCATAAATGAAGTATCTAAACATGAGTTTAAATTTTCTTCACTTAGTTCTAAATTTGAATTATTTAACTTTTCAACAGCTCTTATTATCTCATCTCTACTTCCATAATTTAAAGCTAAAACTTGAGTAAGTCCAGTACATAAAGAAGTTTTTTCTTCTGTATCTTTTATGATTTTTTGTAAGCTTTTTGAAAACTTAGAAATATTTCCTATTGCTTTAAATTTTACATTATTTTCTAAATATATTTTTAGCTCACTTTTAAAATACCTTTCTAAAAGTTTCATCAAAAATTCAACTTCTAGTTTTGGTCTATTCCAATTTTCAGTTGAAAAGGCATAAAGTGTAAGATATTTTACTCCTATTTTAGAACAATGAATTGTAATATCTCTTACAGTTGAAGCACCTTTTTCATGCCCAGCTGTACGATTTAATCCTTGCTCTTTTGCCCATCTTCCATTACCATCCATAATAATAGCAATATGTTTAGGTATAGTAGCAGTAAGATTTTTAATCTTCATTAAATTCTACTTTTAAGGCTTCTATAACTTCAAGTGAAAGTTCAAGTTTTGATTTTGGAGTTAGTTTATAAATATTGTTATTTTTAGTAATTAAATCTATACTATTAGATTCACTTCCAAAGTTATTTTTACTTGATATTATATTTAAACATACTGCATCAAGTTTTTTATTTTCAAGCATATTTAGTGCATTTTGTGAAGCATTTGTTTCATCTAATTCTGCTTTAAATCCTATAGAGTAAATATCACTTTTATCTAAAGTATCCAAAATATCAATATTTTTCTTTAGTTTTAAATCCCAAGTTTCACCAATATCATCTTTTTTCATTTTTCCATTTTGAGGGAAAGTAGGGATATAGTCACTAATAGCAGCAACTGAGAAGAAAAATGGTTTCTTTTGAATGAGCTCAACTGTAGAATTATCCATAAGTGTTGCTTCACTTAGTTTTCCTTTTTTAGCTACTCTTATACTATCTTCTAAAAACATCAGCATATCTTGAGTATCTTGTACTTTTATAGTATGTATTTCTTTTGGAGTTTGTATATCTTTAGTTGTTACTATACATACTTCAGCTCCTCTATAATATAAAGCAGTTGCTAAAGATGTAGCCATTTTACCTGATGAGAAGTTTGATATAAATCTAACATCATCAATTTTTTCAATTGTCCCACCACCATTTAAAACAACTTTTCGATTCAGCCAATAAGAATCTTTTAAAAGTTCTTTTGCAGTTGCATGAAATATATCTTCTATATCTGCTAAGGCACCATCACCTATATCTTTACAAGCAAGCTCTTTTGTTTGAGTTGATATAACTTTAAAATTACAAAGTTTTAGCATCTTTAAAGAGGCTTTTGTAAGTGGATTTGCCATCATATTTGTATTTGCAGCTGGACAAAGTAACTTAATTCTTGGATATGCTAAAGCTGTTTGAAGTAGTAAATTATCTGCAATTCCATTTGATAGTTTATTTATAGTGTTTGCAGTTACAGGAGCTAAAACAAAGATATCTGCCCACTTTCCTATTGCTATATGATTATTAATAGTTGTAGTTGACCAATCTTCATTTTGCTCATCTAAAATTATATTTTGAGATATAGTTTCAAAAGTAAGAGGAGTGATAAACTTTTTAGCTGATTGTGTCATAATAACTTTTACTAATGCACCAGCTTTTATATAAAGCCTAATAAGTTCAAGAGTTTTATATACTGCAATACTTCCAGTAACCCCTACAAGTATTTTTTTATCTTTTAATAAATTCATGTTTCTTCTTTCTTTTTTCTTACTTCTTATATAAATTTTTCTAATAAATTTATATAAATATTTACATCTTCAATATCATCATGTAAAACGGCATATCTACCATCAACTGCATATTCACTAAGGGGAATTAATAAATCAATATTATTTACTGATTTTATATTATTTTCTTTTAATAAATTTATAATATTTTCTAAATCATGAGTATGTGGAAATTTAATTTTATTTAAATCTAAAAGTGATTTTATTAGTTTTTCTGCACTTTGTTGTAAGTGAAAAAAAACTACTTCTAAAGCTAATTGAATTTCCCCTTTTTCATAACTTCGATGTGTTATTTTTGCTACATTTAAATCAACAATTGATTTATTAAATAGTATTTCAAAAGTTTTTAAGAATTTTGTTCCCATAAAACTTCACCTTTATTTTCTATATCATTATAAACAGAATTTATCTCATTTTTATAAAACTCATATTCATCATTTTTTGTAAGAAGTATATCTTTTGGTAAATTTATACCTTTTAATAATTCTCGTATTTTTGCTTTTTCTTGATACTTATTTAAAAAATTATCTTGAACTATACACAAATCTAAATCACTATCATAAGTAGGTTTACCATAAGCATAAGAACCAAATAATATTATTTTATTTGCATTGATAGGCTTTAGAGCTTCTACAATTTTATTTTTAATAATATTAAATGATGAATTTTGCATATTTTCTACTTTATATATTTATTTTATTATATCAAAAAACAAAAGTTTTTAAACTTTAGCTTATTTTTATTTATTCCCAAAAAACTTATAAAAGAAGCCTTTGATACTTCTTCCTTTTGCTCTACTTATAAATAAATCACCTGTTTTAACATCGCTTGATACTGTTGAACCTGCTGCTATCATTGTATCATCTTCTAAAGTCAGTGGAGCAATAAGTTGAGAATCACTTCCTATAAATACATTTTTCCCTATGATTGTTTTATATTTATTTATTCCATCATAGTTACATGTAATTGTACCAGCTCCTATATTTGAGCCTGTATCAATACTACTATCTCCTAGATATGCTAAGTGACCAGCTTTTACACCATTTAGTGTTGATTTTTTAACTTCTACAAAGTTACCAAGATGTGTATCTTTTAAGGTACTTAAAGGTCGCACTCTTGCCATTGGTCCAATATCAGAATCTTCAAGGATTGAATCTTCAACTACACTTGAAGTTTTGATATGAGAGTTTATGATTTGTGTATTTCCTAAAAGTGTTACATTATTTTCTAAAATAGATTCACCTAGAATTTTTACACCAGCTTCTATATAAATAGTATCAGGCATTCTCATAATTACGCCATTTCCCATAAACTCTTTTTTGATAGCATTTTGGTGTAAAATTTCAGCATTTGCAAGGTCATATTTAGAGTTTACACCTTTAAAGTTTTCTTCATTTACTACTAAAGGAGATACTTTAAGTCCAGCATTTATAGCTAACTCTACTAAATCAGTTAT
>Ga0256826_1000726_pt1 | contig 20225 bp, 18 predicted proteins | sample CV79metaG_FD_185975 | JGI IMG/M metagenome (GOLD analysis project Ga0256826, IMG submission 185975) | Hydrothermal vent microbial communities from East Pacific Rise, Pacific Ocean - CV79 | ecosystem: Environmental > Aquatic > Marine > Hydrothermal vents | place: Pacific Ocean: East Pacific Rise...
ATCGGTTAAACCAAAACGTACCCTTATGGTGCTTGTTGCCTCTATACTTGGATTATTAAGCGGTGTTATTTTTGCATTTTTAATACAAGGAACAAACAGTAAGATTACCAATAAAGAGAGTCTTGAGGAACTTACTTCTCTTCCTATTTATGGTATTATTCCTGAATTAAAACAGAAATATTTAAAATTAGAAGTGTATGATAATCCACAATCACCATTTACGGAAAGCTACCGTAGCTTAAGAACCAACATACAATTTAAAAAACACGCTGACAAAGCAAATGTTATCTTAGTAACCTCCACCATTGCAGGAGAAGGTAAAACTACCGTAACTGCTAACTTAGCCTCAGTTTTTCAAATGGCGGGATATAAGACCATCGTAATCAATCTTGATTTACGTAAACCAACTTTACATAACTATTTTGATCTTAACAACTATAAAGGAATGAGTACCTTCTTAAGTGGGAAAGACTCTATTCAAGATATTGTATTTGCTACCAAACACAATAACCTTCATGCCATAACATCAGGAGCAATACCACCAAACCCTTCTGAACTGTTATTATCCAATAGACTTATTGAACTTCTTGATATTTTAAAGAAACGATATGATTATATTTTTATTGATACTGCACCAGTAGGATTGGTAAGTGACACCATTCATCTTATGAAATATGCCGATCAAAATCTTATTGTTTTACGAGAAAATTATGCAGAGAAAAAATTTATTGATAATTTAGATAATATTATTAAAAATAATCATCTATCCAATGTGGGGCTTATTTTAAATAGTAGTAGTTCTAGGAATGATGGAACTGCTTATGGATATGGATACGGGTATGGATATGAGAGTTAATCTCTCTCATATCTAATTTATTTTACACGTCCATCAACAATAGGAACAAAAAGACAGGGTTCAATTACTTCAGACGTTATCTTTCCATTCTTTTTATAAAAACGGGTAATAATCTGTAATCCATCTTCTTCAATAGGTGCTAACAATATTCCACCCTCTGCAAGTTGTTCAAAAAGTGCTTCTGGTATTTTTGTTGCGGTTGCAGAGAAAAGAATTCTTTCAAAAGGGGCATACTCTTTCCATCCTCTTTGACCATCATCAAAACGGGTAAAAATATTGTTTAATTTTTCCGATCGAAAGCGTTCTTTTGCCTCTTTCAAAAGAGAGTCAATACGTTCAATGGTAAAAACACGACGACAAAGCTTAGAAAGTATCGCTGCTTGATACCCACTTCCACACCCTACTTCTAAAATAGAATCTACGCCTTTTAGCTCTAAATGTTGTGTCATTTTTGCAACGGTTAAGGGAGAGGATATCCATTGATTTTGTTGCATTGGTAGGGCATCTAACTTAAATGCCATTTGACCAAAACCTTTTGGTACAAACCGTTCTCTATTGACTTCAACAAATGCCACCTTGGTATAAGAATTGAGTTTAAATATTTTATTTATATCCTCAACCATTTGTATTTGTCTTGTGTTTACTGTCAATATTTTATCACCACTTTTATACTTATATTCACTATGTTTCATTTATACTTTAGACTAAGCAAGTATAAAATTAAAGTACTTATCCTCATTAAATTAAAAAGATTTTATCCAAAATGGTATTAAAAATGGTTAACAGATAGTAAACTAAATCAAGCTATTTGGTTAACTATACCCCCTCTAGTGATAAAAAAGTTAATAACAAAATAATTTGCTATAATAATTCACATAAAATAATAAGGAAAAAATATGGCTGGATTAATAGACATGATTGTAAATAACCCTGCAATTACAAAAATGATTGCTAAACAAGTAGGTATTAACCTAGATGATGCTGGTTCAATTATAGGAAAATTAGCTCCTATTTTAATGGGTGGTGCCAAAAGTAATTTAAACAGTGAAAAAGATTCAGGAGGTCTTATTAAACATATTGAATCAGGCAATTATGCTGATATGTTTAATCAACCTGAAGAGGCTGTTAAAAAAGGTAATTTTACAGATATGGGTAATGATATTCTTGCTGAGTTAACTGGTTCCAAAGAAAATTCAAGAAAAGTTGCGAAACATGTAGAAGATGAAACTGGTATGAGTAGTTCAATTATTAAAAGTATACTTCCTATGTTGGCACCTATGATTATTGGTGCATTAACTCAAAAGTCTGCTCCTAGTATGTCTAATCATTCATCACAGGGTTCTGGACTTGAAGGTATGCTCAGCAGTCTTATTGACAAAGATCATGATGGATCAATGATTGATGATGTTATGGGTATGGCAGCAAAGTATATCTTTAAATAAAGATTAAATATTTATTTTAATAAAAAAATGTGGTATTCATTTAATATATGGCATAATTAACGTTACATAATATATATATTAGGATACTTCATTGAAACATACAATTACACTCTTTTTTATTTTTTGGACTTTTTCAGCTTGTTCAATAATACAGCAAGAAGCTCTCCCTACAACTATAGATTCTAAAGAAAAAGAAGCCCATCTAAAACAAGCAAATATCTTTAACAATAAAGGTGTAACTGCCTACAAAAATAATGACTATAAACGTGCTATCTACTATTATCAAAAATCTATTTTGATTAAAGAGAGACTACTTGGGAAAAATAATTTAAATACTGCCACCAGTTATAACAATATAGGTCTACTCTATAAACAGATGGGAAAACATCAAAAAGCGTTAGCCTATTTAACCAAGGCCCTAAAAATACGTAGAAGATCTCTGGGGCAAACAAGCAGTAGTACCGCAGAAAGCTACAACAATATAGGTACACTTTATGCCACAATGGGACAAAAAGACAAAGCCATTAAGCTAACTGAACAGACCATTCAGATTAAAGAAAATATTATAAAGAAAGAGAAGATGGATACTGCCATTAGTTACAATAACCTAGCGGTACTACAAGAAGAGTTAGGAAATTATCCAGAGGCATCTAAACATTACAAGAAAGCGTTAAAGTTAAATTTAGAACTCTTTGGTGAAGAGCATGATATCACACAAAATAGTTATAAGAATCTTGCCCTTCTTTTCTTTGCGATACATGATTACCCACAAGCAAAAGCTTACTCTCGACACATAAGTAAAGAAGATGATACCATCAAATTAGATGATATCAATGTACGATCAAAAAAATATTAAAAATCATCCAAATCCAAACTACCTTTTGAGTAGTTTGCTACATTTCCTTCAAAGAAGTTTGTTTTTTGATCATTAAAGCTTGAGAAGTTATCCACCCATTTGATAGGATGTTCAACATTATATATTTTGTCCATTCCTACTGCATGCAATCGTTCATCGGCTAAAAATTGAATATATTGCTCAATAATATTATCGGTCAATCCTAAAATTTGTCCTTGCGTAATATATTTTCCCCAATTTGACTCTAACTCAACTGCTTCTCTGAACATGGTATAAATTTCATCATTAAACTCTTTGGTAAAGATTTCTGGACGTTCACGTTTAACAGATTTAATCATATTTTGAAAAAGGACCAAGTGTGTTACTTCATCCCGTTGAATAAAACGTATCATCTGTGCCGACCCTAACATTTTACCGGATCGTGCCAATGTATATAAGTAGGTAAATCCAGAATAAAAATAAATACCTTCCAGTATCTGATTGGCAAACATGGCTTTTACAATAGTTACATCCGTAGGATTAGAACTTAACTCTTGATAGACTTTTGCAATGGCATCATTTTTAGTTTTCAGCATCATGTCATTTCGCCAAAGTTGATATATCTCATCAGAATTTTGTGAAATGGTATCAACCATTACCGCATAACTTTGAGCATGCAGTGCCTCTTCGAATGCTTGTCTTACTAAAATGAGGTTTACTTCGGGAGAAGTTATAAATGGATTAACATTATCAATCAAGTTATTGGTTTGAAGTGAATCCATAAAAATTAACTGTGCCAGTACTTTATCATAAGCCGTTTTTTCAGGATCCGTTAATCGTTTATAATCTCTTACATCTTGTGTCATATCAACCTCTTTAGGGAACCATGTGTTGTTAAGCATCACTTCCCACAAATTATAAGCCCACTGGTACTTGATATCATTTAACTCAAAAATTCCTGTCGGATCTCCACCAAAAATTTTACGTTCTGATGTTTTCTCTTTTGATTCGGGGTTGTATATTTTCTTTCTATTCATATAGGTATCCTCTTTATAAAATAAATGTAATGTTTTATCTGATTTTGATATTAAAAGTGATTATACAATAATAACTTTAGAAGTTTTTATTAACATAAATCATAAAAGAATCCTAATTTTTTTCTGTGATATGCGATAGCCTTAAATCGTCTCTATATTGAGTATGGGAGATTATAATAATATGAAATCTAAGGACTATCTTTGAGAGTCATTCGGGAAAATACTTGGGGAAAATATTATGACTCTCATGGGAAAGTATAGCTAGGGACTGTGTTTTAATTGTGTAACATCAATTTTTTAGTAATTCTACTACTTAATTTATTTTATTAATATTATTTTTAAGTTTAAAATTGTTATAATAAAACATCTATTAACATATTAGGTTAAAAATAATTATTAGGAGTGTTTCATGTATGACTTTAAACATCAAATCAATGACTATGACCAATTTAATGACTACGATACCTATTTTACCCCAACTAAAAAATATTCACTTTATGAAAAAGTGCGAAATATTTTATTTGTTTTGGTATCGATTAGTATTGTTTTTATGGTTGTCATTTTTTCACTAAAGAAATACGATGAGTATTCTAAAAAACAAGAAATTTATCCTGTCAAAACTATCTCTATGGTAAACAAGCTTCCGCAGGAACTTTCTCATATGGAACTAACTAAAGCCATAACACAAAGTGTAACAAGAAACCTTCAAACTAAAAAAGCCCTACAGTCCATTAATGATGATGAACTAAAAAGTATTATTAAACGGGTAGTCAATAGAATTGAAGAAAAACCTAAGCAAATAAAATACAGTCAAAAATAAGGAGATATTATGTACTACAATTCAAATCAAAGAAACAACGATTACTACAGCTCTTACCGAGAAGAATTAGGAGAAAATATACATGAGAGTGAAGAAGGATATACACTTGCTAAACTTATAAAGTTAGGTTTTATTATCTTTTCATTAGGTATTCTAAGTGCTACCTCTGTCTACGTTATCAATAACTATTCAACTGAAATACGAAATACTTTTTCTAATATTTACCAAAAAAAGACAAGTAAACTAGAGACTGACTCAACTCTTCCTATAGAAAAAATTCATGAGAATATCCCTAAAATTGTATTGTCTAAAAATGAACTACCTCAAAGTATTCAACTACAAAATTCAGAACTACAAAGTAGTCGTAAAATTCAAGAAAATGCTACCGATACATTTAGTACAGAAACAATAGCTTCATCTCAAAATAACAGCATTAAAAATGAAGTTATCAATGCCACACAAGAATCAAATATCAACCCTAAAGATATAGCCCTTATTGTAAAAATTATTATGACACAGATGAACAGTACCAGTAATCAATCTACTGAAGCTATAGTAACACAATCTTCACTTGAAGAGCAACTTGTGGCAGCAGAAAGTACAAGCATGGAAAAACATAGTTTAAAAGAGACCAATCATTATAATAAAGTATTAATTGCCTCAAGTTCTTCAAATGTGGCTAATGAATTGATGAGACTAAGAAATGATTTAAATAATGTTTTAGAAGAATCTGATAAAAATCATAAAGAGTCTGATTACTCACGTGCTATAAAAGAAGAGGTTGCTGTACGCTCAAACGAAATGCGTATCATTATTGTACAAAAGGGGGATACTCTCTCTAAAATTGCGAAGAAAGCCTATGGAACTCAAGATGCCTATCAAAAAATCTTTCAAGCCAATCCTGAGGTTTTAAAAAACCCAAATGAGATTTTCATAGGTCAAAAGCTCCGCATTCCTTCTTAATTCTTACACTTAATAAAAGCTACTATCCAAGATAGAAGCTTTTATATTCACTAATTATTTATTTTTCCAAGTATGTTGAGTATCACTATGTTGATACCAGTCTAAATTGGTTGTTCCACCTGATTGTGCCCAGTTTAACAACTCTGGATACGCTTGTAAAAAGTCAACTCTTTCTGGTGTATGCATAATATGTTCTGGTACTTCTAATGCCCAAGGTAAACCTTTTTTAGTTCGATAAAATTTACCATTTGCAGCTACACTTCTGTCCTCTGATGTTCCAAATAAAGTTAAATCAGCTAAATCAGTTGGTGCATGGTCAAGAAGGTGTGTCTCATGACCTCTACCTTTAGTTGGTGCTGAAGCATCATTGTACTGTTTAAAAATAAATGGATTATAAGGTGCTTTTGAAAGATCAAAGGCTCTTGCTTCATCTAATTCTATATGAAGCACCAATAACTTTGTAGCTTTTTCTTCACCATCATTTTGTGTATTGTAAAAAGTATTATTTCCATCTTCACGATAGGTAATAGGCAAGTATTTTGTAATGTCATTTGTAATAATAACAACAGTTTTATCACCACTATGTCCTTCTTCTGCTGAAAGTTCTACGGTTTCACCATTATAAAGTGTAGATATACTTTTAATATTTGTTCTATCTAAATCAGCAAGTTCAAGTCCAAAACCATGATGTGTTAAACCACCATAAGCATTATAATTTAGGGTAAGATAAATATCTTTTAGTAAATTATCTGCATTGGTAACAAATTTATAACTGAAGTTCATTGCAACATCATTCATATCATAGTCACCAGTATTTGGCCATGTATCTTCAAATAGAAGCGTATTTTTGGTTCCTTTTGCAGGGTAGTAGAGGTTAAATGCTCTTTCTGGGTCATTGTCGTATTCTTCATATATATCTCGAATAGAATCGTTATCCGTATCTTTCTCTTCAATTACAGGGAAATCATAAATAGCAGCTTCTCCCATAGCACCATTTTCATCAATAGGGGTAACTTCTCCACGCCATCTTTCAGCAACTTTTACTTTTTCTGCTGGAACAATATTGGTATTAAGTATTCCTTTACCTGCAAAGTCTGTATCAATATATTCACCTTGTCCTACATCTACATACCAACGATACTTATAAGAAACGTTATTATCATTTGGATCCAGTTGATCACTATCGACTCCCGCAACATCAGAACCTTCAATTTCAATAACCAAAGGAGAATCTTCTAACGCTCTTAAAACTTTTTTAACTTTTGGCTTATAAGGAGCAACATTATCTTCTACAATTTTATATTTAATAACAATTTTACTCTGTGGAACACTTACCCACCACCCTTTTTCTCTAATATCAACATCCATAAATACATTCATAATACCATCATCAGTAATATAATTCAAAGGAATATCAAATTTTGTCTCATAGACAGTTTGATTGGTACCTTGTAAAAATCCAGGGTTTAAATTATTACCATCAATACTAATTTGATTATACTCACCATTTTGACCATGTTCTGGTTCTGCATCTACATCAAATGCTGAAATTCTTAATTGTGCTGAAACAATATTTAAATCATCTAAGTTGTAGTCTGGGAAATTATGCTTCCATCCATAATCACTATCTTTGTCTCCATAAACATCTAAACGATTATATTCAACACCATTATATGTACGGTAGTATGCATCTGAATCTTTAGTAATAATTTGAGTATATGTAATGGTACCATTCTCATCAGGAGCAGATGTTGTTCCTGGATTGGCAGCAAGTATCATTGGTGCCAGTAAAATATAAGCACTTTTAAGTAGTCTTTTCATTATTATTTTCCTTCTTGGTCTAATTCAGCTTGTGTAGGTTCAGGAGAACGCTCAATAAGAATAGTTTGTGTAGTATTAATGTTCTGTAGCAAAATCTCTTTTCTTTGAGTAAACCCATTAGAGGTAGCAAATAAATTAATTGTTTTGATTGAACTAGGCACTTTTGCAGTTAAAGTAACTTCCCCATTTAAGTTGGTTCTTACTGTTGTAATGTTGGCATCTTTATAACCAAGTGTTACAATAGAATTTTCTACAGGTGTAATATAAGCGGTTACTGTGTTATCACTATTCTTTTTAACAACTCTTTCATTAACGGTCAAGTTAAAAGAAAGTTTAGTAGTGTTATCCCATTGAAAGTCTTTTGGAACTTGAATACTTTTAAATTCTTTAATAGTGATCTGTTCTCCTTTTACTGCAGTTTTAGCTTGTTCTGCACCACCGCCACATCCTGTGATAAAAATGGCCATCGTACCAAAAAGTACATATTTGTTAAACATCATATTTCCTTTGTATAAATATTGGAAGTATCATATAAATTGAAAATGCAGATAGATTGCATTTTCAATTTACAAAGTGCAAAAAGTGCCAGAATAATGATAATTTGTAAAAAAATTGAGAAATTTAATAAATATCTTAAATTAAAGATAAAAATCCATTTCTTTAATTTTCTTTAAAAAATATATTTAGATTTAAATGTTAATTTTAAATCTATGTGTTATAATTAACACTATATTTAATAGAGGTATCATAATGAATGAAGATAATAAACTAAATAAAATTTTAATTGTTGATGATGAACTATTTAATCTTGATTTATTAGAAATTTCTCTTGAGGGATTAACAAACTCAGAAATTATTCGTGCAACCAATGGATTTAAAGTTTTAAAAGTTACAGAAGAGGAAAAAATAGATTTAATTATTCTTGATATTTCAATGCCTGAATTAAACGGAATGCAAATATTAACAAAATTAAAAGCGGATAAAAAAACATCTGATATTCCTATTATTGTCGTCACTTCAAAAACTGAAGATCGGTACAAAGCATTAGAGTATGGTGCAGAAGAATTCCTTTCTAAACCTATTGATGTTATAGAGTTACGTTTTAGAGTGAATAATCTATTACGACTCAAAAAATATAATGATTTGCAACTGTTATTTAAAGAGCAATTAGCATTAGAAATTCAAAAAAAAGAAAATCTATTGCGTAACATCGCCCATGTAGAACAAGAGCTTGAGTTAGCACGAGAAATACAACAAAGTCTAATTCCTCAAGTTTATCCCGAATCCTCTTCTTTAGATGTATATGGTTCATGTACATCGGCTTTTGAAGTAGGTGGAGATTATTTTGATGTTTTTAAAACAAAGAATAATAAATACACCATTTTTATTATCTCTGATGTCTCAGGACATGGTTTTGCTTCAGCATTAGTTTCCATGCAGTTTCGTACGCTTATTCGAGCTACATTACGTGATGATACAAAAGATTTTTCTAATTTAATTGAAAATATTAACAATATCATGTGTACAGAAAATAGTGAAAGTTCTATGTTTATTACCGGATTATTTTTACGTTTTTGTCATCAAACAGAAATGATGGAAATTATTAATGCCGGTCATCACAACCCTATTGGTTTAGAAAACATGGATTATAATAGAGGAATTCCAATTGGAATACAAGAAAATATGCCTTTTCCAATGTCTACTACGCTGTTTAATAAAGGAATGCAAATGTTACTCTATACAGATGGTCTTATTGAAGAAGAAAATAGTAAAGGTGATCTATATGGTAACCGCATTTATACACTACATGACAATATTAAACTTTTTTCTGCAAAAGAGCAAAATAGATTAATTTTAAAAAATTTCAATAATTTTATTGATAAACAGAAAGATGATGTAACTCTTTTATCTATTAAAGCCATTTAGAAGTCTACTTGAAATGATTAATAGCCTCTAATATCTCATCTTTTCTCTCTTGAATAGAAAGAATACAATCATAAACTTTTTGACTTAATTTTATAAATATTTCATTATGTAACTCATCCTTATCATGCTCAATATTTTCACATATTTTTGCAAGTTTTTTAATTTCTAATGAAAGTAAAATTCCTCTTAATGCATGCATCTTCTCTCTTATCTTATCTTTATTATTTTGCTCAATAGCTGGCGCTAACTCCTCGAATATCGCATATGTACTATTAATAAATGAACTGAAAAGCCGCATAATAATGGTATTATTAAAATGCATATTCTTTTTAGCATTTTTTAAAGAATTTAATATCTGTACGGTATCACATACTTCTAAATCTGAACTTTGTATTAACTCATCTTTATTTTTTGAATATTTAAATAAAAAATCATCTAGTTTTTCTGGATTAATGGGCTTACTAATATAATCATTCATACCTGAATTTAAAAAATACTCTTTATCTCCCTCCAAAGCATTTGCAGTAAGTGCAATTATAGGTATAGACACTCCTTCTTCTCTTAAAATTTTAGTTGCATCAACACCATTCATTTTTGGCATATTAATATCCATTAAAATTAGATCATAATCATTCTCTTGTACCATCGAAATGGCTTCTTCTCCATTCATGGCAAAATCAGGTTTAATATCATATTTCATTAGCATCTCATTAATCAAAATACGATTAATCTCATAATCCTCAGCGATTAAAATATTTAATCTTATTTTTATGACTTTTTTCTCTTTATTTTCATCTAAATTATTCAGATCTACAATAGCATTGTATAACTCAGATGGATATTTAGAAAAAGATTGAATATGATGGATTGCATCACCCGTAATACTTTGCTTATTTTCATTTGCATCTTCAATAAAGATAACGTGATATTTTTCTTCTAAAAGTATTTGACATGCTTCCAACTCAAATGTAATTACTATGTGATGTTTATGCTGTAATACAATTAATTCTGAAAGAGAGATAATGGTAAAGTCTAACTCAAAATTCTCTAATTGCAAAATTATATTATCTGTTTTTTGAGTAGTACTAGGAACAAGATAGATAGGAGGATGAATAATTTTATTATTTAATTTTTTATCAAAACTACATTTGCTAAATTTTATTTCAAAAAAGAAACAACTTCCTTCTCCTTGTTTACTTACTACACTCAGTTTACTTCCCATTAACTCACAAAGTGAAGAAGAGATAGAAAGACCCAATCCCGTTCCCCCAAAATTTCTAGTAGTACTACTATCTGCTTGAATAAATGATTGAAATATAGTTTCAATCCGATGTTCAGGAATACCAATACCATTATCTTCAACTGAAAATTTCAATGTTTGATACGTATCTTCTTCTTTTTCTACTATTTCAATTTTAACATCTATACTACCTGTAGCTGATGTAAATTTTAATGCATTATTGATAAGATTGGATAAAACTTGACTAAGACGAAAATGATCCATGACCAGACACATACTTATTTTTGGATCCATAAATATTCTATACTCTATATTTTTTTCTCTGGCTTTTGAACTAAAAATATCAATAGAGTTACGAAGCTCTATCAATGGATTTATTTTAGAAAAATCTAATTCTAACTTACCACTTTCTATTTTTGAAAAATCAAGAATATCATCAATAATTTTAAGTAATGAATGGGTTGAGTGTTCAATTAATTTAATGTAACGCTGCTGTTCGGGATTAAGTGAACTGTCCCGAAGTAACTTAGTAAAACCAAAAATTCCATTCATAGGAGTACGTATTTCATGACTCATATTTGCCATAAAAGTAGATTTTAGCTTTTCAGAAGCTTCTGCTAATTCTCTAGACTTATCAAGCTCTGTAATATCGGTTAAACTGATAATAATTAAAGATTCATTATTAAAAGTTATTAAAGAAAATAATACTTTATATGTAATATCTTTCCCACTTATATCCTTAATAAGAACCTTGTGCTCTTTATTTGGATATTCAAGAACCATATTAATCCAAACAAAGTCGTTGTTTTTGTCTCTTTTTTTGGGTAAAAATCCCTTTTTATCAATAAAAAGTTCACTTAAACAAATATATGTCTCTTTAAATTTTTTTAAATTAGGAAAATTAAATGTTTTAAAAAAATTTTTATTTGCAGCAATAAGACCATTTTTCTGACTGCTAACAAAAACAATATTATTTTGATTATCAAAAAGCATATTATTAAATTTTAAATCTTCTTCACACACATTACTATTTAAAATCTTATTCATCCTTTAAACCTTTTTTCATGTATATTACATCTTGGTATCTAAATATTAAGATGTAATATAGATGAAAAGTTAAAAAAACTTCTTTATATTAAACTTTAGGGGAAAATTTCTTTTTATAACAATATAATCATGAATTTTATGTTTATTTCTAAGTCCATATTCCTATTTATACTTCTTTATTTTTGAAATTTATATTAAAATTTATATTTTATTTTAAAATTTAGCTTATATTTATATTATATGATGATAATTTAAAAAATAAAATAAAGAAGAAAGATTTCATATGAAAAAAAAGCCCTACATAATGGCTATTGATGATACACCTTATAACCTTGAAGTATTAAAAATAATACTTATGGACATGGATGTAGAAATCAAATGTATGGAGTCTGGTATAGATGCAATTGAATCAATAAAAGAGAGAATACCAGACTTAATTCTATTAGATATTATGATGCCTATTATGGATGGGTATGAGGTATGTAAAGTACTTAAAGATAAATCTGAAACCAATACCATCCCCATAATATTTCTTTCTGCATTGGATGATGTTGAGAGTAAAGTTAAGGCTTTTGAGTTAGGAGGCATTGATTACATCACGAAACCTTTTAATACATTAGAGGTCATTGCTAGGGTTAAAACCCATTTGAAATTATATTTTATGCTTGAAGAGATGAATACCCTTCTTAGAGAATCTTTTCATGAACTGTATACACCTTTAGGACTTATAAAAAGTTCTTTGGCCCTTCAAGAGCTTGAAAAAGGGGATAGTGAACATCTACAAAATATAAAAGTTTCGGTTCACTCTTTACACTCTATCTATGAAGATATGTATTATTCTATTAAAAAAGAAGTAAGAAGCTATCCCTCTAAATGGATAGACTTAGAACAGTTTATTCAAGAAAGAATAAAAATATTTCAGCCTGAAATGACATTTAAAAATTTAAAATTTAATATGATATTAAAAATGGATTCTCCCATGATCAATATTAATCAAACTGAACTTGAAAGATTAATGGATAATCTACTCTCAAATGCGATTAAATATAGTCAACAAGATGGTCTAATTGAGATAGAAATAGTTCCTGTAAATGAAAAAATAAAATTAAGTATTTCTAACAGTTCTGAAAAAATTAAAGATGTTCAAAAACTCTTTGACAAATTATACCGTGAAGACCACAGTGTCATGGGGCTAGGAATAGGGTTAAGTATTGTAAAAAAAATCTGTGATAAATATAATATAGATATCAATGTAGAATCAAACGAAAAAAATACAAGTTTCATACTTTATTATGAGGAGAACTAATGAAAATTTTACTATTAGAAGATGAAGAAATTTTATGCAAAAATATAAAAAAATTTTTAACCATTAAAGGACACGAAGTTGATAGCTATGAAGATGGTGGTATTCTATTAGATGAAGCTGATTTATTTGAATATGATTTCTTCGTTTTTGACATTAATACCCCTGATGTTAATGGCTTTGAACTGTTGGCTTATATTAGAGATAAAAAAATTGAAACACCTCTGATTTTTATAAGTGCCATGGTGGGAATTGAAGAGGTTACAAAAGGATTTGAACTAGGCTGTAGTGATTATCTTAAAAAACCTTTTGAACTGGAAGAACTTAATCTCAGATTGAAAAATATTAAGAATAGTTTTTCAACACATGAAAGAATAGACCTACCGGGAGGGTTGATATATGATTTTGATACCAAATCAGTATTAGATAATAATCAATGTTTGGAGTTATCAAAGAAACAAAGTGAAATCCTCTATATAATCATGAAACATAATGGTCATGTTGTGAGTTTTGATACGATTGCCGACTATGCTTATAAGGATGGTTTTCGTGATATGCATACCATATCAAGCCACATTCGAGACATTCGAAAAGTAATAGGATCTGAAACCATCAAAAATGTAAGAGGTATTGGCTACAAAGCTGTAATTTAATAACCAACTAAATGAGAGATGACAACTCTTTGAAGTTAATTATTTTATATTCATTAGAGTTGTTTAACTCCACCATTTTATTTTTAAAACTCTCAATCAACGCTACATTTGCTTTACCATTATCAAAAAATTCCCAATGATGAACAACAATAATAGATATATCATGGTTTGATATATATCTGTCTAAAATCTGTATACTTTCATCTTGTGGTTTAAATTTTGAAAACAGACAACCAGGATGTTCGATAATGGTTATATTACTGTCTTTTATAAAATTATCTTTGGTGATTTTTTTTATATAGTATTTTACTTTTTGACTAAAAGAGATACGGCTTTTATCTATCCATCCTAAGGAAAATATATCAAATTTTTCTTTTATCATCGAAAATGCTTGTGCTGAATATTTGTCCTGTGGTGCTACAAAAGTTTTTGGTTCTGCTTTAAACGCACGTTTATATATCTCTAAACCTTTGTTGAGCTTCTCTTTTAAAATCTTTTCATCATTCTCCTCAAATTCATATAGTGGTGCCTCTCCCTTATGTGAATAACCGTGTAGAAGATATTCTGCATTATTAATGGTTGATAAAAACTCTATTAATTCTCTGTTTTTATCAATCTCCCACTCTCTATCGACTCCCGCTACTTCAACCGGTATAAATGGTTCATAGCTCCCTTCTCCAAAATCTGATGAGGATGTTTTAGACGAAGTGTTAACAGCTGGAATAGTTGCAAAATTAATAGGAATATCATTTTCAAAAATATACTCATATGCAACTTTTAAATGATTGATGTCAGTATGATAATTTAAATCATCATCTCTTATTAGTATATATTTCATTTTAGCTCCATTTGATATATCTCTTGAATTTTACCTGTAATACTTTTCCATGAATACTCTTTAACCGTTTCCATTGCATTCTTTGTCAATAGTTGATGTAACGCTTGATCTTCAAGAAGAGTATTTATATTTCTCTCTAAATCTTCAACACTATTTAAATCAAAAAATAGACTATTTTCTTGATGTTTCACAAACTTTTTCATTCCACCCATCTCGGCACAAATTGCTGGTGTTCCTGCTGCCCATGCTTCCAAAATGACAATGCCAAAAGTTTCATATCTACTTGGTAAAACAAATAAGTCACTCGCTTCATATGCTTGTGTTAATATCTCTGAATCAAAAGTTAAATTTTTCATAACTTGAACTTTATCACTCAAACTATGTTCACTTATAAAATCAAGAATTTTTTGATAATATTCATTATCATAGACAACACCTATCAAAAGTAATTTTGCATTGCTATTGTATTTAGATACATTAAGAAATGCATTTAGAAGGGTTAATTGATTTTTCTGTTCATAAAAAGCACCAACACTCAATATGAGTTGATCCTCTTCATTATACGATAATGATTGTTTTGCTTCTGCTTTTTTTGTTATATCAAATCGCTCTAAATCTACACCATTTGGGATATAATAAATTTTATTATTTTTGTATTTTTCTTCTAGTTTTTTACGCTCTTCATCACTAACACAAATAATAAAACTGCTATCTGCTAAAACTCTATTTTTCTGTAGAAGAATATCTAAAATTTTTCCCCAATTAAATGTAGATTTTAAGGGTTCAACCATTTTTTTTATTTCTGATTTTGGTATATCAAATATACCACCATGTACTGTTAGACCATAAGGAATTCCCCTAAGTTTAGATACAAGTCGAACCATAGCACCTATTCGATTAGTGGTATGTAAATGAAATATTGAAACATCTTTTCTTGTCAACAGACTCCAAAAAAGACCCCAAGAGTAAAGATCTCCACCTCTTTTATCTAAAAGTTTTCTATTCTCAGTTTTAAGATTCCATCTTGCATAAGTATAATCAAATCTTTTTATATCTGTTCCATACAAATATTCCTCTTTTTTTTTACTAAAAATCATAGATGTATGGATAGCTACATTATTGCCTAACTTCTTTAATTCACTTAATGTATTGGCTATTACTGTTTCCGTTCCACCCCATTCCTCTTTGGTATATCTTCTCGGAATATAAACTATATTAGACATCTGCAAATCCTCTCTGGTTTCAATAATCAAAGAATACTACTTAACTCTGCAAATACAATGCATTTTACTTTTAATTCAAATAACTTATTGGTAATTTCCAAAAGTTATTTGATTGTTCATTTTACTAGAGTGTTTAAACCCTTTATAAAAACTGTAACTATAAACCATACGATTAAGTAACAAATAAGGTAGTTGACTTACTTTACGATGTTGTATATAGTACCAAGACTCTCTTACAGAGGAAGCAGCAAAAGAGATAAATGTATTAAATAGAGATACAGATTTTTCAGGATAGATAAAAACATCTGCTTCTCCTTCTATTATTCGTCTTGATGCCAACTGCTTAAATGTATAGTTGTGTGAGTGCATTGCAATAGCATCACTTATATATGCTACATTGTAACCTTTTTTCTTTATCTCTACACCCCAATGGGTATCTTCTGAACCCCAGGCATCCGTATAAAATTTTTGTAACTCCCATGCCTCTTTTTTCATAGCTGCAATCGGTAAAGAGTAGTGCATCCACTCAGGCTTATCTCCTGAAATTGGGAAAGCTCTTTCATAATCATGTTTCACCCATAAGTCAGCTTCTGGTCGAACAACTTGTCTACCAAATGAGGCAGCAGTCATGGAGTCTTCAAGAGGAGCTATAAGTTTAGCAATTGCATATTGATTAAGAAGAACAACATCCGAATTTATAAATACAACCATATCTGTCTTAGCTGCTTCAACGGCTCTATTTAAAACTTTTCCAGGGAAATAAGTACCTGGTTCAATTTCAATAAGTGTATGAGGATAGTGTGATACCATATCAAGTGTAGCATCCGTCGATCCTGAATCAACAATCATTAAATCTATCTCAACATCTTTTTGATTCATAAGTGCAAAGAGTGCTTGATCTACAACCCACTCCACATTAAATGTTCGTACAATTACCGTAACCTTTTTCATGCAGCAACCCTTTCTTCTTGTATTAAATCACCCATAAATACTGTTTCTCTAGTTTTTATATAATCTAAAATTCGAGTAACTGCTTGAAAGTTATCTGCCAAATACATGGTAATAGGATGGATAATCATAACCGAAAGTTTCCCCTCTTTTTCATTCTCTTTTAATTGAGAAATCACCATATCTGCCCACTCTTCTATGTAGTATGAGTCTGGTCCAAAATCATCAGACCAGTTGTAGCGTTTTTGCCATGCATCGATCCACTCCGGGGTACGTTCGGCATGAATAATATGCTCATGATCAGGAATAATATTAATAGGCAAATTATAAATTCCTGTAACATCTTCTTGCAAAGAAAAATTTGCTTTTTTAACACCATCGGAACAGACTCTTATACCCAAACTTCTTAAAACTTTTTCTGTATTTGGTCCATGCATATACATATGATTTCTCCAAATATTAATACGTTTTCCTGTTTTAGCATAAATTGTATCAATTGTTTTCTTCGCATCATAATACTGATAGGCATAAGGTCCATTATAGTTATTGGCTATTTTCTTCCATACTCTATGAAATATCTCTGGTTTAAATGCTTCATAGTTATGTCCACCAAGCTCTATATTTTGGCTATTAACTATTGGTTTCACTTCATCCCATTCTTCTTCAAAAGCACGACCTGTAATAAAAAATGAACCTTTAATATCTCTTGCTTCCATCATTTTTACAAACTCTCCAGCCAATGACATCTCAGTTTTATCACTGTGCTTTTGGTTACCTGTTTTAAGACTCATATGGTGTAGGTCTGCTGTTAAACAAATCATTATTGCTCCAATTCTATATTATAGGTTCTAAGGACATTAATAAAGTTTGTATCTCCCCACTTTGCCCATTGAAGTAAAAAATTATTTAAAAACTTATCTCTATTATTTGTTTTGTCTTCTAAAAGTATTTGAAATAAAGCGTTATACTCTTTGGGATAGGTCTCATATATCATATAAGGAAATAAAAGGGACAGCATTCCTCTTCCACCCATTTGCATAAAACTACTCATTTTAGTTGTTGAATTTAACTCTTTTAATGCTGGAAGATACTTAACTCCATAAAGAGTTGATTTTACTTTTTGACGAAAACTTTGACGAGAATAGCTTTTATTTTCTAGAGCTATCTCAAAATAATTCTCCCATGTTAAGTCACTTTTTCCTAAATTCATTTTTTCACAGCTAAGATGCACAAATGATAAAGTTTTTACCAACTCTTCATTCCAAGCTTTTAAATCTTTTTTTAAGTAAGCATCATAATCAGGTTTAAATCTAAAAAGTAATGCTTGAGCATATAACTCTTTAATATCATCATCAATATTTTTTGCTTCTGACATATTTGACTGTTTTTGTGCATAGCTCCAATGGTAGGAATCATTAAAGAAAAGTAAAGCATCACCATAGCCTATAATAGCTTTTATGGCATGTTTAATAACCAATTTTTTTTCATCTAATGAAAGATTTTCTTTACTTAATAATAATCTATTAATAAGTAATAATGTTCCTCTATTGACTAACAACTGTCGTATATCAACAGGATCAATATTGTAAAGAGAAAATGTTTTATGCTCTTTTAAAAAAGTAGATTCTCCCAGAAGTACTTTATGTCCATGTCTCATATCATAACCAATTACCAATCCATCTAAACGCATAAGTTTCTGTTTATTAATTACTGACATATCTATGCCAATATCATACTTTATAGATATCTCTTGAAGTTTAGAATTTGCCAAAACAACTCTATTTTCATCAATTTTATTGTTGTGAATATATAAAAGATCTAAATTATTATGTGGACGATACATACCATTCTTAAGAACAATACCCCCTTCTCCTCTTCCATAACCACCGATTAGAATTAATGCAGCTGTCTCATCTTCTGAAAAAACCTCTTTAAAAATAGTTGCTACCTCATCTGTAACTATGCCTAAAAAATCTTCTGCTTCTGTATTGTTGTAGTAGGTTAAATGTCTATTTTTATGCTGCACAATAATCCTTTTGTAAAAATATTTCAAATAAATTATAAAGTTTTTGACAATGTTTTTCAGAAGTAAAATTTTCTTTGTAACTTTCAAATCCAATTTTTCCCATCGCTTGTACTTTTTCTGGATTATTAATAGCTACCGTTAATAATGAAGTTAACTTTTCTTCATTATTTGAAGAAAATAAAAATCCATTCTCGTCATCAACTAACCATTCTTTTATGCCTCCAACTTCTGTTGCAATAACAGCTTTTGAATACTTCATTGCTTCTACACCTACCAGATTAAATGTTTCAGGAGCTCTACTTGGAATAACAACTGCATAGGCTTGAGTATAATAATGACCAAGCTTACTAGCACTAATTTTTCCATGAAATTTTACGCTCTCTACGATGCCAAGATTTTGAGCTTGTTGTTCAAGTTCACTACGCTGTTTACCCTCTCCACAAATATCCAGAAAAGCCTCTTTTATTTCTAATTTAGAAAAAGCATTAAGCAGGGTATCAATACCTTTCCCTCTTACCAATTGTCCTACAAATAAAAAGCGTTTTTCTTTACTGTTAACAGTATTAACACTTAAATCTTCTTCCAACTTTGAAAAAAGTGTTATTTTAGATATTTTTTTCTCATCAAAATCATGAAGAACAAGATGCTCTTTCATATACTCTGAAGCGACAACAATATGATTAAACTTTTTTAATATATTTTGAATAGAGGTAATGGTTGAAAGACTATTTAATGAGATATAAGGGAATGAGTTTTTCTTATTTATAAATCCAAGACAAGTGTAACAATCCATACCAATAGCTTTGGTACAAGTTTCGTTTCCTAATGTTGTATATTTATGTTCTCTTAAACAAAAATTTTTATGATCATGAATAAAAGCAACTACTGGAATATCTATGGTTAACAGATCTTTTAATATCTCTATATTACTTACTTGATGCACATAGATAATATCTGGATTCATAGATTCAACTTGTTGTTTAAAATCTACCATAACTGTTGCAAATAAGAAAACTTTAGAGTAATTATAGTCTAGACGGCTCTCTGTACTATAGAGAAGTGTATTCTCAACATTATATTTCAAAGAAAGTTCTTGAGCACTTTGGTAAATATAGGTCTCTGCACCACCCGTAAATTCTGCTTTATCATTAATCCAAAGAATTTTCATGTTTTCTCCTTCTTAAAAGATAAAGTGTAGGTTTATTCGTATGAGTAGAAGGTTTTCTAGTATAGTTTATATTATTACA
>Ga0256826_1000727_pt1 | contig 20206 bp, 20 predicted proteins | sample CV79metaG_FD_185975 | JGI IMG/M metagenome (GOLD analysis project Ga0256826, IMG submission 185975) | Hydrothermal vent microbial communities from East Pacific Rise, Pacific Ocean - CV79 | ecosystem: Environmental > Aquatic > Marine > Hydrothermal vents | place: Pacific Ocean: East Pacific Rise...
TAGTTCTAGATACTTCAAAGCACTTAATATACTCTGCGGTAACTCTGCTTGATCCAAAATATCAGGAGTTGGAAAATGTAGCTTTAAGACTTCATCTATCACGGTCTCTCTTATGCCCTCAGACAAAAGATTCTCTTTTGTAAGCTCTTTACTTATAAAACGCAGCATAGCGTCACTTCTAAGCTCTGTTTTGTACTTAGGAGTGATAGAACCTATCTTAGTTATTTTTTTAGGCATACTCATGCTACAGTGTCCCTGCTTGCACTCAACCATACCGTAGTAGTAATCTCTTGAGCCAACAGCAAACTGATGCATCATATATGGTTTAGGACGGAAAAGTACACCTGTAATTGAATAGCCAAAATTATGTACAAAAAAAGTTATTTGAATAGAATTTGGAGCACGAAAGATGGACTCGACAGTTGCATCGATTAGCTGCGTTTTATGAGTTTGAAGTGTATCATGTAGACGGAGATCATCATATGAGTGAGGAATCAAAAGAGCAAGCTCAGCATAACTTTGAATACCTAGTTTTTTAAACTTTGTCTCCTGCTCTTTTGTGAGTTTCATAATTTTCCTTTTTATAACTATACTAAAAAATAAAACTCACTATAAATAGTATGACATTTTGCAATATTACTTAGTAACTATTGCAAAACTAATGTCTAAAATCTCTTTATGATTTTTTATAAACTCATTTAAATCTTCAAGCTTTAGCTCTTTGATTTTTTCTAACTCTTTTTCTGAGTGCCCAAGATCAAAACCTTTGTAGTACTCCATAAAAGTTCGGTTAAGTCTCTGACTCATCTTCTCAACTCTTAGAGGTTCACTTCCAAGTAAAAACTTTTGAGTCTGCTCTAGTTCATCTTGAGTGACACCCTCTTTTACAAAAGTAGCTATCACTTCTTTAACTGTATCTTTTGCCTCATTCATAGAGTCTAACTTTGTTTGAAGATATCCACTTAAGTAGTTACTTGATTTGCTTACATGAGCTCTAGCATATGCTGAGTAAGCAAGTCCACGTTTTACACGAATCTCTTCCATCAAACGAGAACCAAAACCACCCGTTCCTAAAATAAAAGTAGCCACTCTCGCTTTATAATAATCTTTGGCATCAACTTTTACATCATAAGGAGAAGCGAAATAGATATAAGCCTGTTCAGTCTCTCTTTTAAGAATGTTAGTTTTAGCTTTTTTTCTTACATCAAAGTGAGTAACTTCTTCTTTTTTACCTTTTGGTAAAATCTCTAGTAATTTTATAACTCTCTTTTTAACTTTTTTAACATCAATGTCACCACCAACAACTACTATAGCTTTTGAAATAGTTAAATTCTCTGTGATAAATTTCTCAACATCAGATAACTTAACATCTTCTATACTTTTAATAGTTCCTGATGTAGGCTTACCTAATACTCCACCTTCAAACATAATGTTTTTTAGCTCATTAGAAGCGATATAATCAAAATCATTCTCTTTGCGGCTTAAGCTTCCAAGAGTCATTGTTTTTATCTTTGAGAGACTCTCTTTAGAGTAGTTTGGATCTTTGAGTAGTGACATAAAGTAGTTCATACCATTTTTATACTCACTTGCTAAAGAACTCATCTCCATAACAAAGGTTTCAGTTCCAGAATGAGCAGAGATACTTATGGCCTTAGATTCTAAAGCCTCTGCAAATGCAGATGAACCTAACTCTTTTGTACCCTCATTTAAAACCTTTGCACTTAGACTAGCAATTCCAGCTATATCTGTGTTTTTAATACTTCCACTATTTGTAAAAATAATTTGAGTAGTTGTTAGAGGAAGTCTCGTATCTTTTTCATAAATAAATGGAACATTTATTCCATTTACTTCTATGCTATCTATTGTTGCTGCCATTATAATTTGTCCTAAAAGTAGTAGTGTTAAAAAGAATCTCATTAGTTAAAAATCTCTAGTGTTTTATAAGCCGTATTTCTTACTGCTGCTGTTTCATCAATATCTTTAATAAGATGTATCATCTCATCTTTTGCCATACTAAACGCAGCTCCTGCTGAGCTAACAACATTCTCTTCCATCATAGTAGAGCCTAAATCATTCGCTCCAAAACGCAGTGCCATCTGACCGATGTAAGGACCCTGTGTCACCCAAGAACTCTGAATATTTGGCACATTATCTAGATAGAGTCGTGCCACTGCGAGTAAACGCAGATAACGATTTGATGATGGTTTATCCATATCAGGAATTTGGCGCAGAAGCTCAGTATTTTTACCTTGAAAGCTCCACATGATAAATGCACGAAAACCACCTGTCTCATCTTGAAGTTTTCTGACCATGTCAAAATGATCTATGATGTCTTCATCACTCTCAACTGTTCCATACATCATCGTTGCAGTACTCATTATATCAAGCTTATGAGCTTGACGATGTACATCTATCCAAACCTCAGAGTCAATCTTTTTAGGGGCAATGATATCACGTACTTTATCTGAGAGTATCTCTGCTCCAGCTCCTGGTATAGAGGCAAGTCCCTTGACCTTAAGACGGGAAAGAACTTCTCCAATTGTTATGCGAGAAATCTTTGCTATAAAATCGAGTTCTATAGAACTAAAACCATGAATTGTCAACGCAGGGTACTTAGTGTGAATATGCTCAACTAAATCCTCATACCACTCTATTTTAAGCTTAGGGTGAACACCACCTTGAAAAAGTATCTGTGTTCCACCAATCTCAAGAAGTTCATCTATCTTAGAATCTATCTCTTCAAATGTTAAAACATAAGCATCAGCATCTTTTTCATGTCTATAAAAAGCACAAAACTTACAATCTACCCAGCAGATATTTGTGTAGTTAATATTTCTATCAATTACGAAAGTTGTGATACCTTTAGGATGTAGCTCTTTTTTTCGAGCACTTGCCATTTTTCCGAGTTCTTTTAAGTCAGCATTTTTTATTAACTCTAATGCCTCTTGTTTAGTTAATCTTTTAAACATTGACCCGCTTTTGTTGTAAACATTTCCATTGCCTTATTTATTTTCATTACCTTTTCAGAGGCATCTATAATATGACGATTTGCAATCCATGAGCCATCTCTATATGCCATTTTTACCTTTCCATCAGTATCTCTAAAAACTAAGATTCTAAGAGGAAGATCAAGCCCTACTTTCATATCTTGCTGCATCAAAGATGTTCCAAGTTTTGCATTTCCAAAAATAATCATTTTAGATTCATTTAGTTTCATATTTACCATCTTAGCATTTCCACTATGGTTAATAATTGCAAAAACATTCAAACCATTATCTGTTACTATATTTTTTATATTGTTAGCTGTTTGAGAGACACTTGTACAACTCTCTTTTACTATGATATCATTTGCAACAAGGTTTAGTACTATTGTTAAAATAAGTATTATTTTTTTCACTATTTCCATCCTCTATTTCTTGGGTTTATTGATTTATTTTTTATAAAAACAGTATACATAATGTATATAAACATTAGTAAAATAAAGAGTACTGCCAAAATTTGAAACCATGCACCAATATTTAAAATTTTGTTTAAAATATTTTGGTGTTCTTTGTTATCTATTTTAAGTTCTGCCATCTCTGCAATATGATTCATTGCTGAAATTGCAAGATTTCCTTCTGGTATCTCTTGATGACATGAGATACAGACACCACGGCGATCTAGTTTATCTCGCTGCGTTTTATCTAAGGGTTGAGAGAGTTTAAAGTGATGCCCAACAGTCATAAGTTGTGTTCCATTCTCATCTATAAACTGAGAGTAGTCATGCTTAAGATTAGGAATTGCTGGTATCTGTTCATCTGTTTTTTTAGGAATGATTTTTCTATCTGGACTCATTAAATCAATAATAGTTGTTTTACTAGGGTCTGCGTTTAATTTACCTCCGCCAACTCCAAGTCCAAGAGCTTTTGGTGAAATGTGGCAAGACTCACAAGAGCGTGACTCTTTAGAAATTGTATGGGGTTGAACAGGTGCCATATCTATAGCATTTTGCCCTTCATCTCCAGCACCTTCAACATTTGGTATCTTAAATATATGATTTTGTAAAAGTGCTTTTCCATCCTTACCAATAACCGTAATTGTAGTCTGACAACCTGGAATTACAGGGCTTATTCGCCCTTCGCCATTTTGTGCCAATGCTGGATTTTCCCATCTTAAATAACTACGTGTTTCAGTTACTTTCCCTGGAACAAGGTACTTTTTAAGATTTCTCATCTCACCAGTTGTTCCATGAATATCTTGATCGTGTGAAGCTTTTAAATAATCAGGATTACTTTTACCCTCAGAGTAATCAATCTTAACATGGCATCCATAACACTGCGGTGCCCAAGAAGTATGACAAGTATAACACTCCATTTTAGCAGTATGTGATTCTATAACATCCATGGATATAAGTGCATTTTTAGAGAGTGCTTCTTCTTCTTTTAAGAGTTTGAGTGGTTTAAGCTCTATATCTTTTCCACTTGCAAGGTGCATAAGGATTTTGTTGCCTTTTTTAACTGCCTTTGGAAGTGGATTGCCCCGTGCTGTTAAAATAAAACCATCCTCTTTATCAGGTACATAGCCCTGCTTTAAGTACTCTGCAAGATTTTGAGCAACACCTCTAGCTTTACCTACTTTCTCTTTAGTCTCAAACTCATCAGAGTAACCGATAGGTAACTCCCAAGGGTAAGCTTTTGTAGTTCCATGACAATCTTGACACTCTACCTCAACAGCAGCTAAATTTGCTCCACTTAAAAAGCCATCACCATGTAAGTCATTTGATGTGTGACAATCTTGACAAAGCATACCAAGTTGATAGTGAACATCCTCTTGCATATGTAGGTATCGTTTTGTATGAAGTTTTGGTTGCCCATGTCCCTCAGAATCAAATGTTGACTGATACTCAGTCTCCATCAAACCTTGGTAAGATACACCGATACGTTTTCCACGGTTATGACAAGTTGAACATGTTTCAACAGGAACACCTGAGTAATTTATGTCATTAACACTTACTTTTACTTTACGAGATGATTGAATCTGATGAGTAAGCATATGCCCGCGTTTTTTCTTTGAGATACTTTTATCATTACCCTCATAAAAACCTTCATTTGAGTATGGTATGTGACATGATGCACACCCTATTCCTCTATAGTCTCCACGTTTAAAGCGACCTTTACTTCCAGTATGACAACGCAGACACTCTTGGCGAAGATATGTAAAAACTGCAAGAGATGGATCTTTATGAACCTCTGCAACTGTTGGTGCATCAGGAAGTTTTTTCATTTCTTTAGGAAATGCTTGAGGCTCCATAGTTGCTAGTTTTTCCATATATTTTCTATATGTATCCGTTCCTAATCTTGTACTTTTATCTTTAGGATTTTTTGTTTTGTAGTTTCCGTGATTGTGTTCATAACCCTCTTTAGCTCCAAAGCTCCACATTGCACCTTGAATTTTCCCCTGTTCTGTCATCATCAAAGAGTTCATCTGAGAAGAGATTTGGTTTGGGTGACACATTCCACATGTATTCTCATTTATCCAAGAACTTGCTGGTGCTGGGTAGTACTCTTTTGGACCCTTATGAGTTTTAAAATACTTAACAGTTCCATTATGAGCATATTTTTTAGATTTGGATTTTGGATTTCCACCATGACAGACAATACAGTCATTGCCTTTATGTCCAGCTTTTTCTGCTACAACTAAAATAGCTTTCATCATGCCAGATTCTCTATCACGAATATCTTCAATACCTTTATGACACTTGATACACTGGTTGGAACCAAGAACAAGGCTACTTAAAAATACTACTAAAAGAACTATTTTTTTCATAAAACTATGAGTTTACTTTATCTTTAGAAATTGCATCTAAAACACCGTTAATAAATTTTGGAGACTGTTCTGTTCCAAAAGCTTTTGTAATTTCAACTGCTTCATTAATAACAACAGCAGAATCTAAATCACCAAAAAGAATCTCATAAGCAGCTAAACGCAGTGTAGCTCTCTCGATAGAGCCTAAACGCTCAAAATCCCAATCTTTTAAATGTTCAATGATTTGAGTATCACAAGCATCAAGATTTTCCATTACACCTGCATATAAGTCTAGTGCAAAATCTTTCTGTTTATTACGAATTTTCTTCTCTTCTAAAATCTCATCTGTATGCTCAGCCGTGTTACCATTTCCTAAGTCAAATGCGTAAAGTAAGCTTACTACAGCCATTCGTGCATGATGTCTAGTTGCCATTATATTACCTCGTAAAGATCTAACATTTCGATAACAACAGTCATCGCTTCAAAACCTTTGTTTCCTGCTTTTGTTCCAGCACGCTCTATTGCTTGCTCGATTGTATCAGTCGTAAGAAGACCAAAACTAACTGGTTTTTGATACTTAAGACTCATAGAAGAGATACCCTTTGTTGCTTCAGCTGAAACATAATCAAAGTGAGGAGTTGCCCCACGAATAACCGCACCTAATGCACAAACTGCATCGTACTTACCAGATGCTAAAAGTTGGTCAACTACCATTGGAAGTTCAAATGCACCAGGAATTAAAACATGAGTTAAATCAGCATCTTCCCCACCGTGGCGTTTAAATGCATCTTCAGCACCTTCAACAAGTCTATCAACTATAAAGTGATTCCATCTTGTACTTACTATCGCTATCTTTTTTCCGTTAATTACTTTTAACTTACCTTCAACTAATTTCATTTATTTTCCTTATATTGCTTGAATTTTTTTAATTTTTTGAATCACTAGATCTAAATCTTTGAGTTTTAACATATTTGGTCCATCGCTAAGTGCTATACTTGGATCAAAATGTGTCTCAAAAAAGAAACCATCTACACCTATAGCTGCTGCTGCTTTAGCAAGGTAAGGAACCATTGAGCTATCTCCACCTGTTTTACCATTTTCGGCTGTTGGCATCTGAACAGAGTGAGTTGCATCAAAGATAACCGGTGCAAACTTTCTCATGATAACTAAGTTTCTCATATCTACAACCATGTTTCCATACCCAAAACTATTTCCACGTTCACAAAGATAAACACCATGCTTAGCTGCGTTTTCATATGTTGGCTCTGAGCATCCTCTTGTTTGAAGAATCTTTAAAAGTGGGTACTTCATCGCATCTGCTGAGAGGAACTGCCCTTTTTTAATGTTTACTTCACAAGAAGTTTTTGCACAAGCTACAAGTAAGTCAGTCTGACGACATAAAAACGCAGGGATTTGAAGCATATCTACAACCTCTGCTACTTGCTCAACCTGTGTTGACTCATGTACATCAGTAACAATTTTGTATCCAAAATCATCTTTTACTTTTTGAAGTATTCTAAGTCCTTCATCGATACCTAAGCCCCGAAAAGAGTCTAATGATGTTCGATTTGCTTTATCAAAACTAGATTTAAAATAGAAGTCGATAGTATCATCATTTTGATATTTTTCTAACTCTTTTGCTATCTTAAAAATGTTTTCTTCGCTTTCAATGACACAAGGTCCTGCTAAAAGTTTCATATTATTTTCACCCTCAAAAAAAGTAAGTGATTATATCATAATGGTTTTAAAGTAAATTTATTTAGCCCTTGCCACCATTATTCCAGCCAATACAATTAAAACTATTCCAAAGCTTGTTACAAAAGAAGGAAGGGCATCACCAAGCATAAGACCAACTAAAATAGAGAAGAGAATATTTGTATAAGAAACAGCCCCTACAATCCCTGCTTTAGTCTCTCCATAAGCCTTTGTCATTAAGAGTTGAGAGATTGTTGCAAAAATTCCCATGGCTAAAACATAAAGCCAAACTATTCCCTCAGGCATAACAAACTCACCAAGTATAAAATCCAACTCAGATACATTCACATAAGGTGAAATCATAAAAAGAATAATAGGACCTATAGTCCCTGTAAGCATAAAGGAGAGAACTATTGCACGAGTATCATAAAAGTTTCGCAATTCTCTAATTGATGTATATGCTAAGGCTGCCCCAATACCTGAAAATATACCAAGTAAATCATACTTTGTAAATCCTACACTTGTTGGCTGTGTAATGAAAATAATTCCGATGAACCCTATAAAAACTGCTAGCCATCCCCTAGATGATAGTTTCTCATTTAAAAATATAAAAGCAAAAATAGCAGTAAATATAGGAGATGTTTTAGAGTATGTCATAGCATCACCAAGTGGAATGTGTGCAATATTATAAAAAAATGCAAGAAGTGCAGTAAACCCCATAAAACCACGAAAAAATAGTAAAAATGCTTTACCACCTTTTTGTGCCATGGGCGTTTTTAAAACTGCAATTCCTACTAAAATGACTCCTGCAATGTTTCTAAAAAAGACAACTTCAAGAGAGGGCATATGTTGAGAAGCAAGTTTAGCAAATGCCCCCATGATTGCAAATGTAAATGATGCAATAAGCATATATTTTACACCTGCGTTTAAGTTCTTAATATAATTCATAAGGGCAATTGTACTATGTGTTAACCTCATGTTTGTATAATCACTTAAATTAATCAAGGAACTCTTCATGATAAACTTCATAATAATGGCTATTTTAGGCTATGTTTTTTACACTGTTTTTAAGAGTTATGGAAAGTTTGAGAGCTACTCTCAAAAAGCTTTTAAAGACTTTTCTGTATCACACGAATCACTTAAAAATAGTGAACTTGGTCTCTTTGTAGCCCTTGTTGCCAAAGTTGCTAAAGCAGATGGAAAAGTAGATGCTCTTGAAGCTCAGTTAGTAGGCATAATGTTTGATGATATCTCTGCAATTTTCCCAGAACCTTCTAAGTCAAAAGATATTTTCAAACAGATTTTTAATGAAGAGAAAGATAGAAGTGACAATACAGAAGAGATAGCTCAAAAGTTAGCTCATACGACAGCAAGAGATAAAACAAAACAGCAAAGTTTTATGGGCTTTTTAATTCAACTTGCATTTGTAGATGGTGTTGTTAGCAAAAGTGAAGAGGATGTTCTTCAAACAATTGCACAAGCCTTAAAATTTGATCCAAATACATACCATGCTATTTTTGATCAGTTTGAGAAAATGATGGCAAATATGACTCCAAAAGCAAATATAAAAGATGCATATAAACTACTTGGTGTTACCGCTAATGACGACATGAAAACAGTTAAAAAAGCATATAAAAAACTTATTCGCCAATATCACCCTGACATCATCGCTTCACAAGGAAAAAGTGAAAGCTACATGAAAGAAGCGACTGCTAAAACGCAAGAGATAAATCAGGCTTACGAGATGATAGAAGATTCTCGTAAATAGACTTAACTTAAGAAATCTTTTTCCCAAAAAAACTCTATCCAGTTTTTTGCCTCATTTACCCAGAAATGAGGTTTATGTTTAGATGTTGTTTTGTAAAATAGTGTTGCTGACTTAAACTCTATATCTGGAAACTTCTGCTCTAAGTACTTCATAATAACAGCTAGTGTCTCTCCACTATCAGATATATCATCTACAACTAAGACTCTGCGTTTTTCTATAAAATCACATGCTCCAAAAAGTGTTAATTCATCTCGCTTGCAACTCTCATCATAAAGTTCTGTTCTTATTGTTTGAACTTCTCTTATGTTCATACCCTCTGCTATTGCATGGGAGAGTGTTAAGCCTCCCCTTGCTATACCAACTATAGCCTGAGGTTCAAAAGTTCGTACTTCTTTGAGTAAAATATTTGTATCTTGTTTAAAATTCTCATATGAATAGTATTGCTTCAAAATATTCCTTATGGTTATATTTAATTATTTTTAATAATGTTTGCTAAAGATTTATGGTAGTATACTATTCTAAATTAAACAAGAAAAAGGTCTTAAAATGATAAAAACAGTTTCAAAAATAGCATTATTAGGTTTATTAGCAGCAGTAATTACTGGATGTGCAGATAAAGAAGCAGAAGTAAAACCAGAAGAAGGTTATAAAGCAACTTTTGAGTGTAAACAAGAAAATGTACTTGCTCCAAGATGGACTTGTATTCCTGAAGTAGAAGGTTTTTATGCTGGTGTTGGTATGGCTGAGAAAAGTGCAGCTGGTATGGCTCATATGAGAAGAGTTGCCGTAATGAATGGTCGCTCAGATCTTTCTCAACAGATTGAAACAAAAGTAAAAGATAAAATGGAAGGCTTTACAAAAGCAACAGGTATAGGTGCTGGTGAGTCAGTTGACATGGTAACAACAGCGGTAACTAAACAAGTTGCTCAAGTAGATCTTACAGGTTCTAAAGCGATCGATATGTGGAATGCTCCTTCAGGTGCAATTTATATGCTAGTAACTGTTCCTGAAGCGGATGTGAACAAAGTAGTAAAAGAGACTGTTAAGTCAAGCTTCAACAATGATGATGCAAGATGGCAACAATTTCAGTCAGAACAAGCACTTCAAGGTTTAGATGCGGAATTCCCAACAAACTAAATTTTCTTTCTTTCCCACTCTGTGGGAATAAATCACACTTCTTCTCTTCAATCATTATTATTTAGCTATAATTGCAAAATATAAACAACTCTTTTTTAAGTTACAAGGTCACATTCATGAAAAAAATTGCCATTATCGGTCGTCCAAATGTTGGAAAAAGTTCACTATTTAATCGTCTTATTAAAAAACGCGATGCTATTACTGCTGAGATTGCAGGAACAACACGCGATGTAAAACGTAGAACTGTTACATTTATAGATAGAGAGGCTATGCTTCTTGATACTGGTGGACTTGACAAGGGTTGTGAGCTGTTTGACAAGATTAAAGAGATGTCACTTAAAGCTGCTTATGCAGCTGATATCATTCTCTATATGGTTGATGGGAAAAGTATCCCTGAAGATGAAGATAAAAAACTTTTTTATGAACTTCAAGCTATGGGTAAAGATATGGCCCTAGTTGTTAATAAAATAGACAATGACAAGATGAAAGAGAAACTTTGGGATTACTATGAGTTTGGAACTGATGCTATTTTTGGTATATCAGTTGCACATAACCGTAATACAGTTGAACTTTTAGAGTGGATAGCAAGTAAAATTCCAGATAGCGATATCATAAAAGAAGATGAAGAAGATATTACGATTATAAAACCAGAAGAAGAAATTGATGATGAAGACTTCTTTGCAAATATTACACCAAAAGCAGCAGATGATGATGGCTTTACATACTGGGATGATGATGAGATGGATGGTGTTATCGTAGATGATACCATCTTTGGAAATAATGACCGTATAAAAGAGTTTAATGAAGATGATGTCAACCATATCAAAATCGCAATTATTGGTCGTACAAATGTTGGTAAAAGTTCTCTTCTAAATGCTCTTCTTGGAGAAGAACGTTCAGTTGTAAGTAGTGTTGCAGGAACAACAATTGATCCAATTGATGAGACAGTTGAATATAAAGACAAACAGATCACTTTTGTAGATACTGCTGGTCTCCGTCGCCGCGGTAAAATCTTAGGTATTGAGAAGTATGCACTTATGCGTACAACTGAGATGCTAGAAAATGCAAACATGGCACTTGTAGTACTTGATGCTAGTGAGCCTTTTTTAGACCTAGATGAGAAGATAGCAGGACTTGTTGATAGCAATAGACTCTCTTGTATTATCGTTCTTAACAAATGGGATATCTCAAAACGTGATGAACATGAAAAAATAATTAGAGAAGTTCGTGATAGATTTAAATTTCTCTCTTATGCACCTATTTTAACACTCTCTGCAAAATCACATCTTAGAGTTGATAAACTTCATGATATGATTTTAGAAATCAATGAGAACTACTCTCAACGTATTCCGACAAGTAAAATAAATGAAATTATTGAAAGAGCACTTCGCCGTCATACACTTCCAAGTGTAAGTGGTCAAGTTATTCGTATCTACTATGGAACACAGTATGAAACTCGTCCTCCAAAAATAGCTATAGTTATGAATAAACCAAGTGGTTTACACTTTACTTATAGACGATATCTTGTAAATAAAATGAGAGAAGCATTTAACTTTACTGGAACACCTTTACTCTTTAAAGCTAAAAAGAAAGGTGAGAAGTAGTCCCCAACCCTAAAATGGTTTAAGGACTACCATCGCTACTATTACCAACATTAAGAGTGTTGGTACTTCATTATAAACTCTAAAAAACTTACCACTCTTCGTACATCTATCTTCTAAAAACTCTTTTCTATATTTATCCATTGAAAAAAAGTAAATTACTAGTAGAACAATAAAAAAGATTTTTGTATGCAACCAACCATTTCCACTAAAACCTATAGAATAACTAAGATATGAACCACTTAAAATAGTTGTCCACATAGATGGCACACCGATATATTTAAAAAGTTTTAACTCTTGAATTTTTACAACTTCTACAAAACCTTTATTTTCAATATTTTCAGCATGATACACAAAAAGTCTTGGAAGATAAAAAAGAACTGCAAACCAAGATATGAATGAGACTACATGAAACCACAGAACCCAATTATACATTAGAAACTCTTCTCTAAGTAGACTGTATTATAGTTTGAGCCACCATTTTTAACATTATTTATAAGTCCATAAATACCAGAACGATGCTTAAGTGCCCAGCCAATATATGTTCCATGAAGAGGTTTATAGTTAACAAGTCTACCAAAATCAAAATCAATACTAAAATCTATATAGTTTAAATAGTATGAATTATTATCATTTTTATCAATTGCTTCTTGTTCTTCAACATAAAGAATTGCACTTGTATATGAGACTCCTTCTCCTAAACCAACACGAACTCTATTTTCCCAAAAATCAAAATTCCAATAAGCTTTTATATAAACTATTGCTTCATAAACATTATCACGATTAACTGCAGATTCATTAAAACTTGAAAGTCCACCTTTTAAATAGATATCCATCGGAAGTTCAAATGCACTCTCTTTTAACTGATATCCACCATCAAGAGCAATAACATTTAAATCTTTTTCATGAGTTCCAAAACTACCAGAAATAATATCACCTAATGCATTTGGTGATGCCTTACCATATGCAACTCTAAATGAGTACTCATCTTGTGCAATCAGATTTGCAACTAGTAAAAATAGTAAAATAATTTTCAATTTCATCCCTTAAAAGTTTTTTTCTATATATATACAATTATAGTTTGAGCCACCATCATAAACACCACCATAGCGACCTTGCCATCCTGAACGGTGTTTTATTAAGTAGCCGAGGTAAACTTGCTCTAAATCCTTAACTCGAATTAACTTTCCTAAATCCATATCAAGTGTAATCTCCATGTAGTTTAAAAAGTTTGCAGTATTATCATCTTCTCTTGCTGCTTCTTCTTGTTCCACATAAGGTACTTCACCTGCATAAGAGATTCCCTCTGCGATTCCTATTCTTAGTTGATTTGACCAAAAATTCAACTTTGTATAGAGTTTAATATATAAATCACCCTCAAAAAAGTTATCTTGGTAACCATTTTCATCAAAGTAATTTACACTAGTTCCAGCATATATATCAAAAGGCCAATCAAAAGCATCTTCTACTAGTCTGTATCCAGCAGAAATTCCATATACTTTTGTACCTGCATCATGAGTGTTAAAACCGGTAAAAGTATAAAGTTGATCAAAATCGCTAGCAGAAGAAGCTCCTGCTGCGACTCTTAAGTTGAAGTCATCTTCAGCTATAAGGCTTAAAGATAAGAGAAATAATAAAACAAACTTCAAACTATGCGTCTAAAGTTTCAAGATCTTTAAGTGATCCTTTTTGATGTGAAGTTACTTTATCATGAAGACGACGAAGTGCTTTAGTCCCTTTGTCAATTGCTAAATCAATCGCAGCATCAAGAGCATCATCTTTTTGTGTAATTACTACTGGTTGAGAGTGTGCAATATGAATATCAAACTCTACCATAACACCTTTTTTTTCAGCAACTACAGTACAATTTATAGTTGTAATATCTAATGAATATTTTCTAAATGCTTCTACTGCATTTTCAATATGAGATTTTGTCACATCATTTAATGTTATATCTTTTGAACGAATCTGTAAGTTCATAATATTTCCTTTGTATAGGAGTCTTATACTCCTCTAATATAGATATATAATAACAAAATAAAGCTGAGAATTGGTATAATACAACTAAAAAAAATTTAGGAAATTATTATAATGAGAGTATTAACAGGAATTCAACCCTCAGGTGATTTACATATTGGAAACTATTTTGGTTCTATTAAACAGATGGTTGATGCCCAAAAAGATAGTAGTACTTTTGCCTTCATAGCGAACTATCATGCGATGAGTAGTGGAAATGGTGGAGAAAAATTAGCATCGCTAACTATGCAGACTGCAACTGACTTCTTAGCACTTGGAATTAATCCAGAGAAATCAACTTTTTGGGTTCAATCAGATGTTAAAGAGGTGTTAGAACTCTACTGGTTACTATCTGGATTTACACCGATGGGACTACTTGAACGTGCCCATAGCTATAAAGATAAAACAGCAAAAGGAATCTCTGCTAATCATTCACTTTTTTCATATCCTGTTTTAATGGCTGCGGATATACTACTCTACTCTCCAGATATTGTTCCGGTAGGAAAAGATCAGATTCAACATGTAGAAATTGCTCGTGATATCGCTGTTAAATTTAACAATGAGTATGGTGATATCTTAAAATTACCAGAGTTTAAAATAGAAGAAGATGTAGCAACTGTTCCTGGTACTGATGGACAAAAAATGTCAAAAAGTTATAAAAATACTGTAAATATTTTTGGTGAAGAGAAAAAACAACTCAAAACTATTAAAAAAATTGTAACAGAAAATGTACCTATGGAAGAACCTAAAGAGTATATAAATTGTAATGTTTACAATATGACTAAACTCTTTTTAAATGAAAATGAGTGTGTAGAACTACAAGAGAGATATAAACGTGGTGGAGAAGGTCACGGGCACTTTAAACTGCACTTAGCAGATGTTATATGGGAGTATTTTAGACCATATAGAGAAAAACGCAGCTACTATGAAGCACATCAAGATGAAGTTAAAGAGATTTTAACAGTAGGTGCAAAAAGAGCTAAAGAAGTCGCTTTACCTATGATAGAAAGAATTCGAAGTGCTACAGGAATTACTTACTAAGTAAGAGAATTCAATCTCTTACTTTAATTTAAGTCTTGTTCCTGTTATATAATTTTTGTTAGACCAGTTCTTCCCTTTTAACTTTAAAAGAGAACGAACTTCATCATTTACTAAACGATAGTAAAGCTTTACTTCTACAGATGTTGCTTCAGAATTTTTAGATATCTTTAATACTTTTTTACCCTTAGCAGGAATACTTACATCCTTACTCTGTTTCTTTGCAAGATGGGCAATAGTAGCTCTATTTTTCTTTCTTGTATAGTGACGAGTTAAAGAGATACTTTTTTCTTCTATAACTTTAGCCCCTTTACTATATATAATATCTACAATAATTTCACGAGAACCAAAGCCACTTGGTATATTATGTGGTTGAGGATTTTTAATATGAATTAAAATATTTTTACCTTTTTGAGATAAAGAAACTTTTAAAGCATCTCTCCACATAGCCGTCGTATGTGCTCCAGTAAAGCCATGATTTCGTACATCTCTTATTTTTGCTTTTCCATTATACATCTTATATGTTGCAGCTACATCTTTTCTTTTTTGTCCCATATGACACTCAACACAAGATTTAGAACCTTTTTTATACTCTTTTTGCATATTTATAAATACAAGGCCTTTTACACTTCTATCATTTGCATGACAAACAAAACATAATCTATTTGGCTCTTTATCCATAAACTTATGATGAATAGTCTTATGATAAGGAGATTTAGCATCATTGAAAGGTCCTGTCATTGTCCCAGATTTTGTCCAGTCTACTCTATTTATTCCACGCTTTGTATCATCATAGTTATCATGTATTTTATCTATATTGTGACATACAACACAGTTGATTCCTTCACTAATAGCTGTATTATTCACAGCTTTATTTACAGCTGAATCTTTATCAAGCCCCATTATTGCATCTATCTCATAATCTTGATTTGTACTTGTAACGGAAATTCTTGGATTGTGACAAGTTGCACATTGAATTTTTACACTATTAAGACTTTTTCTTGTTTTTCTACTTACATAATCTATACTTGCTTGAAAATATTCATCATGCTCATAGTGACTCTTTGCATGCCACGACTCTTTCCACTCTTTTACTATACGAAGATGACAAGATTTACAACTTTGTGAATCTTGATATCTATCTTCAACCTCAACAACTTTTGCACCAAAAAGAGCACTAAACCCAAGTAAAAAAACTAAAAAAACTTTCATATACTATCCTCTTTTTCTATCTAGCCAAACCATCAGCCCTTTTTGAGCATGAAGTCTATTTTCTGCTTCATTGAAAATAATATCTGTGTGAATATCCATAATCTCTTCAGAAACTTCTTGACCGCGGTATGCTGGTAAACAGTGTAAGAACTTAGCATTTTGTTTTGCTAAACACATCATTAAACTATCTACCATAAAACCACTAAAATCTTTTATTCGTTGTTCTTTTTCATCTTCTTGACCCATTGAAGCCCATGTATCAGTAGTAACGATAGTTGCACCATGAATTGCATCTTTTGGATTATTCATCACTTTTATAACTGCACCACTCTCTTTAGCAATACTTAAAGCATCTTCTAAAATGTCACTATCAACTTCATAACCTTTAGGAGTTGCAATTCTAAGTTCAAAGCCAAGCTTTGAGGCAAGCATTAACCATGAATTTGTCATGTTATTACCATCTCCAATATAAGCAACGACTGCGTTTTTCTCAATGCCATACTCAACCATCGTCATATAATCTGCTAAAAGCTGTACAGGATGATAACTATCAGTCAAGCCATTTATAACCGGAACTTTTGAGTTTTGAGCGAACTCTTCTATCATAGAGTGTTCAAAAGTTCTTATCATCACCATGTCACACATGCTACTAATGACCTTTGCAGTATCTGCTACAGGCTCACCACGACCAAGATGAATATCACGATTTGATAGAAAAAGTGCATGTCCGCCAAGTTGAAACATACCAGTTTCAAAACTAACTCGTGTTCTTGTAGAACTTTTCTCAAAAATCATTCCAAGAGTTTGCATCTCTAACTCTTTTTTATAAGTACCACTCTTAAGGTTTTTTTTAATCTCTAAACCTATTTCAATGATCTCTAAAATTTCTTCTTTTGTATAATCTTTAAGTGTTAAAAAGTGTCTCATTGTATCTATCCATTTTTTATATAAGCCTATTTTATAGTAATTTACTTTAAATAACAACTTTTATAGTACATACTTTACGATAAAGCAATTATGACATAATTATGACATAATCTTAAGATTTTTTTAAGTCTATAGACAGATAGTTTTCTATAGACTATCTGGTTAATTTATATTTATATTTAGGGAAGATAATTTTGAAAGCTAATAACCATGAAAAAAAACTTAATACTACATCTTTTTTAGTATCAGAAACAGATTCAAAGGGAGTTATAACTTTTGCAAATGATGACTTTTGTAAATTTGCCGGATACACGTTAAATGAACTAATAGGTAAACCACACAATATAGTTCGCCATCCAGACATGCCAAAGGTAGCGTTTGCAGACCTTTGGAAAACTATAAAAAGTGGAAAGAGATGGAAAGGTTTTGTTAAAAATCTCTCTTCTGATGGCTCATACTACTGGGTTTATGCAACTGTTTTTCCATTTGAGTCATGTGATGGTTCACAAGGCTTTATCTCTTGTAGAAGAAAGGTTTCAGATATGGAAGCCTCAAAATATTCAGAGCTTTATAAACAGATGAAAAAAGAGGAAAAATAATGAACTTTTTAACGCTGATATCTATAAAAAAGAAACTCTTTTTAAATGTAGTGATCCCAATTGCTACAATTATTATCATAGCTTTAATTATCATACTTGAACATTCAGAGAAAAGATCTGAGTATGCAAATTTCGATACCATTGTACAGCTAGATTCAATGATTTCACTTCTTCTTCATGAAACACAGAAAGAGCGTGGTATTACAGCTGGATATCTAGGTTCAAAAGGTAAAAAATTTACTAATAAACTTCCAAACCAAAGAGTAATTACAGACAAGAGAATAAAAGAATTCAAAGAGTACTTAAAAAACTCTCAAGTAAGAGATATTCTTCTTCCTAACATAGATACGACACTTACAAAAGCAGTAGATAAACTAACTGATCTTCAAACTATAAGAAATTCTATCTCTTCACAAAATATATCTACTAAAGATGCAATTAATTACTATACAGAAGTAAATAAGATTTTTTTAAATTTTATTGTGCAAACATCTCAACAAGCTGTTGACAGTGAACTTACATACACAACGATTGCTTACTATAACTTTTTAGAAGCTAAAGAGCGAGCAGGAATAGAGAGAGCTATAGGTAGTACTACATTTTCAAATGATAAATATTCTAAAGGAGATAGAGAAAAACTCAATTCTCTAATCTCTGAACAGAAGTCGTTTCTAGATAGTTTTGAAACCCTTGCTTCTCCTTCTTTAGTTGATTATTTAAATAAAACTCTTCAAGATGAATCTATTGCTGAAGTAGATAGAATGAGAAATATTTTATCAAGTGCAAAAGAGATAGGTGGCTTTGATATTGAAGCTTCTTACTGGTTTGAAACTATTACTAAGAAAATAAATTTACTGAAAAAAGTAGAAGATTATATAACAAAAAATTTAAATATCTCATCAAAAAAAGCTAAAGCCTCAGTTGAAATATCAAAAAGTATTGCTTCACTTCTGCATGAGACACAAAAAGAGCGTGGTGCTACAGCTGGTTTTCTTGGATCTAAGGGTAAAAAGTTCTTAAATAAACTCTCAAAGCAGAGACTTTTAACAGATTCTAAAATTAAAAAATTAAATAACAAACTAAAAACTTTTGACTATAGCAAGTATTCAAGTTCAATTAAAACAGATATAGAACTATCTCTTTCAATACTTAATAAATTACCAAAAACAAGACAGAAGATTGATTCTCTTAAAATCAAAACAGCTGATGCTATAGGCTATTATACGACAATGAACAGTTCTTTTTTAAATTCAATTGCACACAGTATATCTGTTGTCAATTCAAATAAAGAGACAAGAAATCTTACTGCATACTATAACTTTTTAATGGCTAAAGAGAGAGCAGGGATTGAAAGAGCAGTGTTAGCTAATACATTTTCAAGAAATAAATTTGCTCAGGGAATGAAAACAGAGCTAAATACCTTAATAGTTGAACAAAATAGCTTTATAAAATCTTTTTTAGCAACTGCTAATGATAAATATAAAAACTTTTATGACACAACTATGAATGATCCGGCTATAAATGAAGTACAAAGAATGCGAGATATCGCACAAAACTCTAATGAAGTCGGTGGTTTTGGAATTAAAGGGGAGTACTGGTTCAATACAATTTCACAAAAAATTAATCTTCTTAAAAAAGTTGATGATATTATTTCTGCAGATTTAAAAGAACAAGCCTCTTCAAAATACTCAAATGAACAAGCCTCTTTACTAATCTACTCCATCGTAATTTTAATTGTAATAATCTCAACAACTTTACTCTCTTTCTTAATTAGTAAAAATATTTCAATCTCTATAAAAAAAATATCTATTGGAATTAAACAGTTCTTAGAATTTTTAAATCATAACCACAATGTTATAGAGCCAATAGACTTAACAGGAAATGATGAGATGGCTGAAGTTGCTCAAATGGTTAATGATAATGTTGAAAAAATCAATAATGATATAGAAGAAGATATGCTTTGTGTAGGTGAAGCTATACTAACCCTTGATAAAATGCAAAAAGGACATTATAAGTGTAGAGTTCATACACAAGCTTCTAACTCTCAACTTCAAACATTAGCAAACACTATTAATAATATGCTTGATGTCCAATCAAAACTTATGGATGATATGCTAAGTGGTTTAAATAAATACACACACTATGACTATACGCAGAAGATAGAAGTTGAAACAGAGATAAGTGGTGAGAGTAAAGCTCTTGTTGATGGAATTAATTCCCTTGGTGATGCTATAACAGAAATGCTAAATGATTCATATACCTCATCAACTCAACTACTTGAAAAATCAGATTTTTTACAGTCGCAGATGCATAATTTAAGTACTTCAACAATGCAACAATCAACTGCTATTGAAGAGACTGCTAGTTCTATGATGCTTATAACTGAATCTATCGAAGCCACTGCTAACAAAACTCAAGATGTTGTAACT
>Ga0256826_1000728_pt1 | contig 20188 bp, 20 predicted proteins | sample CV79metaG_FD_185975 | JGI IMG/M metagenome (GOLD analysis project Ga0256826, IMG submission 185975) | Hydrothermal vent microbial communities from East Pacific Rise, Pacific Ocean - CV79 | ecosystem: Environmental > Aquatic > Marine > Hydrothermal vents | place: Pacific Ocean: East Pacific Rise...
TTATCATATTAGCCCTGTATTTAAAACAAGATTTGATGCTTCAGTACATGAAACACAAAATATATCAGATAATAAAAGTAACCAATATAGAGGATCTTTTGGATCTAGACTAGCATTATGGATAGTAGGTAAAGATATTATTAGTAATAATTATATTAAAGGTGTTGGTTTAGGTGATGAAATGCCAAGCTTAAAAGAATATTTAAAAGAAGAAAAATATTCAAATATGAGGCATATTGAAAAATTACCTAATTATCATAATTATTATGTACATGTCACAGTTCAAATGGGAATTATTGGATTGATATTATATTTATTGATTTTTTATTTTATATTAAAAATAAAGATAAAAGATAAAAAATATTCTAATCTAAAAGTGATTTTTTTAAGTGTTTATTGTGTTTCAAGTATGGTTGAAAATATGTTTCATTTACAGTTTTCAATGGCAATATTAATATTATTTACAGGATTATTTTTGGCAATTAATAGAGTTGAGAATAAAGATAAAACTAAGATTATGCTATAATCTTTATGTAAATTAAGGATATAACTTGAAACAATTTTTTAAACAATATTTACCATATTATAAAGATTATAAAAGACAAATATTACTATCTGTTATTGGTATGATTATGGTTGCATTAGGTACTAGTGGAACGGCATATGTAATAAAGCCAGTCCTAGATGATATATTTATAAATAAAGATGAATATATGCTAAAATTACTTCCTTTTGCAGTAATAGTATTATATACAATGAAAGGTATTGGCCGATATGTTCAGACTTATTATGTATCATATGTAGGTAGTGATATTATAAGACGAGTAAAAGATAAGTTTTTAGCTCATATATTATCTCAAGATATTAAGTTTTTTCATAATACTCATGGGGGAGAACTTTTAAGTAGAATAAATAATGACACTATAGCAATACAAAATGCAGTTTCTTTATATTTAGCTTCACTAATGATGGAAAGTATTACTATACTTGCATTAATTAGTGTTGTTATTTATCAAAGTCCAACATTAGCTTTTTATGGTCTTATTGTACTTCCTTTAGTTATGTTTCCTTTATCCAGACTAGCTAAAAAAATGAAAAAACTTTCACATGAAACTCAAGAAAAATCTGCTGATTTAATGTCTATTCTAGGAGAGATATTTAATAATATTGAAATTATTATTGCAAATAATTCTCAAGAATCAAAGTTGAAACTTTTTGGAAAAGAAAATAAAAATTTATTTAATCTTTTAATGCGAGGTATTAAAACAAATGCTCTTGTATCTCCTATTATGGAAATCATAGGTTCATTTGCTGCAGCTTCAGTTATATTTATGGGTGGAATTGAAGTTATTAATGGAAACATAACAGTAGGAGCATTTTTCTCTTTTATGACTGCATTATTTATGTTATATACGCCAATCAAAAAACTTTCTTCAGTTTATAATAATTTTCAAAATGCAATTGCTGCAAATGAAAGAATGAATACTATATTTGATACTAAAAATGAGATTATAGAAGGTGTAAAAGTATTAGATGAAACTATAAATGAAATTGTATTTAAAAATATAGAACTTAAATATGATGATAAAATAGCATTAAAAAATATAAATATAAAAGCCCAAAAAGGTGATAAAATTGCATTAGTTGGTGATAGTGGAGGTGGTAAAAGTTCACTAGTAAATTTACTACTTAGATTTTATGATGCATCAAAAGGGGAAATAAATTTTAACACTATAAATATAAAAGATTTATCTTTTAAAAGTTTAAGAGATAATATATCAATAGTAACTCAAAGAGTTTATATTTTCAATGATACCATTGCTTCAAATATTGCATTTGGATATGAGGTAGAAGAAGAGAAAATATTAAAAGTATTAAAACAAGCACATGCTTATGATTTTGTTAAAAAATTGCCAGAAGGTATTTATACAAAGTTAGATGAATTTGGAACAAATTTAAGTGGTGGGCAAAGACAAAGAATAGCAATAGCTAGAGCATTATATAAAAATCCACAAATATTAATATTTGATGAAGCAACTTCTGCACTTGATAATGAAAGTGAATCAATTATTACAAAAGTATTAGATGAAATAAGTAAAGACAAAATTACATTTGTAATTGCCCATAGATTAAGCACAATTAAAAATGCATCTAAAATAGTTGTATTTAAAGATGGTGAAATATTATGTCAGGATATTGAAGAAAATTTATTAAAAACATGTAGTGAATATAAAAGATTATATGGAATGGTAAACTAATATGAAATATGAAATATATAAAAAAGTAAGTAGTAAATTTGAGAATTTAACATTAAATATAAAAGATTATTTTAAAAATAGTAATACCTCAATACATAAAGCTAGAAATGAAATAAAGATAGTTGAATTTGAAAATAAAACTTTGACTATCAAAGCATTTAAAATACCAAATATTATTAATAAAGTAGTATATACATTTTTTAGAGATAGTAAGGCTAAAAAATCATATAACAATAGTCTAAAAATTATTGATTTTGTACCGATGCCTATTTCTTATATAGAGTTTTTTAAATTTGGATTCTTGTATGATAGTTATTTTATAAGTGAAAATTTTAATTATGATTTTACTATTAGAGAGTTATTATTTGATGATAACTTTAAGGATAAACAAATTATTTTAAAAGAATTTGCTAATTTTACAAATCAGTTACATAAAAATGGTATATATCATTTAGATTACTCACCTGGTAATATTTTAATCAGATATGAAAATAGTCAATATATATTTAAAATAGTTGATGTAAATAGGATGAAATTTATAGAATTTGATACAGATACACGTGCAAAAAACTTTTCAAGGATATGGTTAAATGATGATGATTTAACATATATCGTTAAAGAGTATTCATTATTAAATGGTGAAGACTTTAATATATTATTAGACAAATCATTAGATTATTCACGAAAACATAAAGAGAAAGTTGAACTAAAAAAAAGACTAAAAGGTAAAAAATAGATGATAGATAATATCTCAGTAGTTTTAATAGCCCAAAATGCACAAGATACTATAGAAGAATGTTTAGCTAGTCTTGTAGACTTTTCAGAAGTTATTTTGTATCTAAATGGATCAACAGATACTACAAAAGAGATTGGAATGCAGTTTTCAAATGTTAAAATAGTAGAAGGTAATTTTTTAGGTTTTGGAAAAACAAAAAATAAAGCAGCAAGTTACTCTTCAAATGAGTGGATACTTTCTCTTGATAGTGATGAGATACTAAATAAAAATATTATAAAAAATATTATTGATGCTGATTTTTCAAAAATAAATAATGTTTATATTCTAAAAAGGGATAACTATTTTTTAGGTGCAACTACAGTTAGTAAAGATTTTATAGTTAGGGTATACAATACAAAGCATACAAAGTTTAACGACAATATGGTTCATGAAAAAGTAATGATTCATAACGATACAAATAAAGTAACGTTAAAAGGTAGTTTTAAACATCTAAATATAATAGATATAAACCAAACACTTACTAAAATGATTCAATACACTGATTTAGGTGCAAAAGATAAAAAGTTGTGTTTTTTCTTAGTTGTAATATTAAAAGCTACATTTGCTTTTTTCCAAACATATTTTTTGAAGTTTTATATTATAAATGGTTGGAGAGGATTTACCGTAGCAGTTACTTATGCAAATAGAAGATTTTATAAATACTTAAAACAGTATATTAACTGTCAAAAAGAAAAATCCTAGTTTAAAAAGACCAATAAGAAAACTCTTTTCTGGCTTTTAAATTTCTTATAAGATTTAAAGGCTTTCTATTTTTATAATGACCACTTTCTAACATCTTTTCAATTGTATCTATAACTCTTTGACTTGATTTTCCATCTCGATATGGGTGTGTAAAATTTGAAAATTTTTCTATCTCTTTCATAAGTTCACTTGGATGTAGTAAAGCTTTTTTTATAGTAGATTCTAACTCATCTTCTTTTGAAACATTTAAAATATATGGTAGTTTATTGTAATTTTGAAAAGTTACTACTGGTTTACCTAAAAGTATAAAATCTGTTATCATAGATGAAAAATCTGCAATCATTACATCTGCATTTTCCATATATGGTATAAGATTGTCTGTTTCTATAAATTTTAAATTTTCATGTTGAATCTCTTTATAGTTATTTACTATTGATTTATCCATTTTTGGATGAAATGTAACTTGCCAGTTCCATTTTGTATCCATAGATAACTTTTTTATAGTTTCTAATAATGCAGGGGCCTTTGTCATTCGTGGTGAAAAAGTTGAACTAAAAAGTATAGTTGGTCTATTATCTTTTTTTTTATTTTTTTTACTATTTTGAAAGTATGGATCCATTTGACAATATCCTGTTTCAACGACATCAAATGTTTTATGTTTTTTAGCTAATTCATTAAATGGTATAGTTGTACTTGGTCCATGAGTACAATATAAATCAAAACAATCACGAATAATAAGATGATATAGCATATTGTCTTTTTTACGACGTTTATTACTCATAAAACCATGAAATACCTCAACTTTTAATCCTGAAATAAAAGAAGGTACAAAATTCCCAGGTACTAACACAACATCTGGATGATAAGAAATAACATCTTTTATATCTTCAATTAGCATTTCATCATCTTTAAAATAATCTTTATTTATATTGTTACCCTCTATAAACCATTTTGCAATATAACCTCTTTTTCGGATTTCGTCTTGTAATGGACGTAAAACTTTAAAAGCATAATTTTCAGATATATAAAGTAAATATTTAGTCATGATTATCCTTGTATTTGATAAGGCATTTTAACCATATCTTATTTAAATTGTTATAAAATGGCTTATGAATAATACTTTTAATTTCCCTTGGGATAGCTTTTCTGATCAACCACACATCTTAAAAAGAAAAGATAAAAAATTGCTACGTAAAAATAGTAGGTTTTCTTTTTTTAAACTAATACTTACAAATATTTTTTTATTTCCGTATTTATTTATTTTATTTTTATTTAAAAATAAATCAAATATAAATAATATTAACAATAATCAATTTTATTCAATGTGTGTAAACTTAGATAAAGGGGATACTCAACAAGAGTTGATTGAAGAGTTAGGTGTAAAATCTTTACAAATAAGAGTCTTTTTAAATGATATTGAAAATATAGATGATTATGTAAAATTTGCTAAGTCATTTGGCGAAGATAAAGATATTTTAATAACAATTATTCAAAGTAGGGAACATATAGAAGATAAAGTTTTACTACAAAAAGATATAACTACCCTTTTTAAAGCTTTTGATGGTATATGTGATGAGTTTATGGTAGCAAATGCAATTAACCGTATTAAATGGGGATTTGTTACTATGGATGAGTATATGAGCTTTTATAAGTGTATACAAGATATACGAGATGAAAAATTTAAACATTTTAAATTAATAGGATCTTCTATAATAGATTTTGAATACCATTTTACAATAAGAACATTGTATAATAATTACAAAATAAAATATGATAAAGTTGCATCTTTGCTATATGTAGATAGAAGAGGGAGTCCCTATAGTACACAAATGGGAATATTTGATTTTAAAAATAAAATTGAATTTTTAGATACTATTGTTAAAAACTCTTCACAATGTAATAATGAAATATATATTACAGAATCAAATTGGCCATTAAGTAATACGGCTCCATATGCACCTACTAGTGAAAAAGAGTGTGTAAGTGAAGAGCTATATTGCCAATATATGTTAGAGTATTATGGTATTGCCAAACAAACTTCTAAAATAGAAAAAATATTTTGGCATCAATTAATAGCTCCTGGTTATGGATTAGTTGATAATCGAGATAATAAAATTAGAAAAACTAAAGCTTTTTATGCATTTAAAGAATTAATAAAAAAAGAAAATAAGTAATTCATTCATAATATATTCATATTCTTTTCCTATACTTCTAATATATAAAAATAAAGGATTAAATATGTTAGGTAAATTACTTCTTATCTTCACTTTTAGTGTTGCAAATGTTTATGCATATAAAGTTGGAGATAGTCTTGATAAGAATGTTGTAAATCAATTAGGACTAAAAGATTCAAAAGTTTATGTAATAGACTTTTTTGCTTCATGGTGTGCTTCTTGTAAAATAGAACTACCACTTATTTCTAAACTAAATAATAGTATCAATAAATCAAAATATAAAATTATTGGTATAGATGTTGATGAAGAACTTGAAGATGGAAAAGAGTTTGTAAAAAAGTTAAATCTAAATTTTGATGTAATTTATGATAATGAAAATAGTATAATTGAAAAATTTGAACCTATTGGAGTACCTGCTATTTACTATATTAAAAATAATAAAGTAGTAAAAATTATATATGGTGCAGTACATAATATAGATAAAAAAATCTTAGATGATTTAAAAGGATTATAATATGAAGTATTTAATTATATTTGCACTTACATTTTTATTTACAGGATGTATAAAAGATGTTAAACCTTGGCAAAAAGCAATACATGCCAAAGAGACGATGAAAGAGGGTGGACTAAATAAACTTACAAAAAGTTTTGAGGAGCATATTTATTTTTCTAAAGAAGCTACAAAAGCTGGAAATGGAATAAGTGGAGGAGGATGCGGATGCAACTAGATCAAAAAAAATTAAAATTATCATTTGTAACTGCTAGTATATTACTTGCAAGTTCAGTTTTAGCAGAAGATTATATTAGAGTAAATTATATGCAATATGACGAAAATGATAATAGAGTGTCAGTTCAAGCTCCATCTATTGAAATAAATAAAGACTTTGGTGTTGATTATACCTTAAATACTTCAATCGTATTAGATGCAGTAAGTGGGGCAACACCAATTTATGTTGATTCTGTTTCAGGAGCAAGTGCTTTTAACAGTAGAGGTACAAGCAAAACTCCTGTAAAGAAAAATGTAGAGTTTAGTGAACAAAGAAAAAGTGCTAGTTTCTCACTTGTTAAAAGATTAGATAATAGAGATGAAATTACAACTTCTTTTTCTAAATCGTATGAAAGTGATTATGATGCTAATACTTTAAGTTTGGATTATCTACATTGGGCAAATAAGTCAAAAAATAGATCATATAATATTGGAGCTTCTTATGCTTTAAATAATGTACTAATAAGACATTGTTCATATAATGCACAATGTGGAACACCAGATAGTATTAGTAGTGCAAGTAAAAAAGAAACTTCAAGTACAATTGCAACACAAGTTGGTGTAACTCAAATCATAAATAAATCTTCTTTATTTAAAGCAGATGTTTTTTATAGTGCAGAAGATGGTTATCTGTCAAATCCTTATTATAATGTAGTAAGAGATGATAATAATATTGTTGCTGAAACTAGACCAGATAAAAGAACATCATATGGATTTAATCTAAAATATATAAAAGCATTTACAAGTAATTTTAGCTCTAAATTTAAATACAAATTTTATACAGATGATTGGGATATAACTTCTCATACAATAGATATAAATAATTATTATGAATTTAATAGTAAGTTTACATTAGGTTTTGGTCTTAGATATTATACTCAAAGTGAAGCAAATTTTTATAATCAAAGTAGTACATACTTTACAAATGAAGAATTTGCTTCACATGATGATAGATTGAGTTCATTTAACTCAACAACTTTAAAAACATCATTAGATTATAAATATAGCAATAAAGTAAGCTATGATATATCATTTAATAAATATGATCAAAGTACAGGTCTAAGTGCTTTTTATTCTACTGTAGGATTTAAATACAAATTCTAATGTTAGAAATATATAAATTTGAATCTATGACTACACCTTGTGAGTTACAATTATATTGTAACAATAAAGGTGTGGCTGATTCATGTGCTAAAGATATATTATATGAATGTAAAAGATTAGAGAAGAAGTACAACTACTACAGTAAGGATTCGTTTTTATATAGTATAAATATAAGAGAGATAAATATCCTTGATAGTGAAACAAAAAACTTGTTAAGTATATCAAAACAGTATTATAAAAAAACAAATGGTATATTTGATATAACTATAGCTACATTAAAAGATATATACAAAAATCAAAAAGTAAAAGATATAGAAGAGGAAAAAGAAAAACTACTTCAGTTTACCGGATGTGAGCATTTTAGTATAAAAAAAGATAAATTAATTTTTACAAATGATTATACAAAAATAGATTTTGGTGGATTGGTTAAAGAGTATAGTGTAAGTAGAGCTGTTAATATTATAAAAAAATATAAAATAACATCAGCACTTGTAAATTTTGGTGGAGATATTTATGCAGTAGGGACAAAACCAAATGGTGATAAATTTAATATTGGAATTACAAATCCACTAAAAAAAGATGAATACTTATTTACAATAGATATACAAAATCAAGCATTAACAACATCTGCATCATATGAAAGAAATATAAAAGTAGAAGATAAAGTATATTCTCATATTATATCAAAAGAGATACAAAGTGATATATTAAGTGCAACAGTTGTCTCAAATGATTGTGTACAAAGTGGAGTATACTCTACAGCACTTATGTGTAATAAAAATTTAGATATAAAAGTTGATAAATATATTATAAATAAAAACTTGGAGATAAAAAGATGAAAATTTTAATAGTAGAAGATGATATTAAAATATCTTCATTTTTACAAAAAGGCTTAGAAGAAGAAAACTATACAATTGATTGTTCTTTTGATGGAGAAGATGCTTTATATTTAGTTCAAAATAATACCTATGATCTAATACTTCTTGATATTATGATCCCTTTTATAAATGGTGTTGATTTATGTAAAAGAATTAGAGAAAAAAATATTTCATGCCCTATTATAATGTTAACCGCAAAGAGTTCAATTGAAGAGAAAGTTTTAGGATTAAGTGAGGGTGCAAATGATTATATTACTAAACCTTTTTCCTTTGAAGAGTTACTTGCAAGAATAAAAGTACAACTAAGAAGTGGAAAAAGTTTAAATAATATTTTAACAATGGATACTTTAGAAATTAATACAGATAAAAAAGAGGTAAAAAGAGAAGGTGATGTTATAACGTTAACATCAAAAGAATATAATATCTTAGAATATATGTTAATGCATAAAGATGAAGTATTAACTGAATATATGATAAATGAATCTTTACTAAATATGGATGAAAGTACTGCTAGTAATATTGTAAATGTATATATTTATAGATTAAGAAATAAGATTGATAAAAAATATAGTAAAAAATTAATTCATACAATAAGAGGTATGGGATATAAAATGAGTGATAAATAGTATGAATATAAATAATATAAAAGTTAAACTATTTTTATCTTATACTATAATAATTCTTATAGTATTAGCTACCTTAGCTGTTTCTGTTGTATATGTATTTGGAGAACATATGTATGATTCACTTGAGGAATTAGAGCATATATTATTTATTTCTATCCCTTTAATTGTAATTTTATTTATTGTCTCTGGATGGTTTATTGTTAATAATGTTTTAAAAAGAGTTCAAAATGTTATTGATGAGGTTGAAAATATAAAAGCTGATGATTTAGAAAAAAGACTAGCTCTTAGTGGTTCAAATGATGAAATTGAAAAATTAATTATTACTTTTAACTCAATGTTAGAAAGATTAGAAGAAAGTTTTAGTAAGATTAAAAGATTTTCTCATGATGTTTCACATGAACTTAAAACACCACTTACCGTGATATTGGGAGAAATAGAATTAGGTTTACGAAAAGATAGATCAAAAGAAGAATATGTAAAGATATTAAAAACTCTACATGAAGAAACAAAAGGTCAACAAGAATTGATTGATAGTTTATTATTTTTATCAAATTCAAATGAAAGTCAAATAATAGAGCTATTTGAGCAAGTTGATATAGATGAATTATTAATTGATACAATTTCAATAAATAAGCATCTTTCAAGTTCAAAAAATATAAAGTTTGATTTTGTAAAATTTGAAAATGTAAAGAAAAAAGGGCATATCTCTTTACTTAAAATACTACTTGGAAATATTATTCAAAATAGTATAAAGTATTCAAATAAAGATTCAAAAATAGAGATTTATTTAGATGATGAAAAATCTATTATTAAAGATTATGGTATAGGTATAAAAAAAGATGATTTAGGAAAAATATTTGATAGGTTTTATAGAGTTGATGAATCAAGAGGAAGAGGAGGGTATGGACTTGGACTTTCAATAGTTAAATCAATAGCTTCTTTACATAACTTTGAAATAGAAGTAAAAAGTGAGTATAACGAATATACAGAAGTAACAATATTATTTTAAAAAGTTTTAGTTTTCAAAATATCTTCTTGAATTTTATAGTCACTCATATATAAAGATAGTAAGTTATAAAATCTTTTAGAATGATTTTTCTCTTCTATATGACATAACTCATGCAATACAACATATCCTATTGCTTTAATCGGAAATTGTAAAAGCATATAGTTTATAGAGATATTGTTAGTAAAGCTACAAGAACCCCATCTTTTTTTGGCAAACCTATATGATATATTTTGTGGATTTAGTTTAGTTCTAAAACACCATTCATCAAAAATTGGATCTATATACTTTTGTGCTACTTTTTTATAGAACTTTTTAAGAGCATCTAAAAAGTCATCATATTCTTTTATATTTGGGTTATGATGAAAATAAAATATATTATCTTTAAATTCTACTTTTATATTTTTGATTTTTTCATTTTGGATTAATTCTAAAGGATATTTTTCACCCATAAATGGAATAGTCCCACCACATACAAAATCAAATTGATTTTTAGCTGGAACTCTTTTATTTGCTTTTAGTATCCATTCTTTATGACTATAAACTAGCTCTTTTAAATTGTGTGCTTTAAATTTAAGTGGAGTTTTTATAGTGATTATATTTTGGTTTTCTAATACTAAAGATATTCTTTTGATTCTTTTATTTGTATGATGTATCACTTCATACTGATGCTCATCTAAATATACAATCATTTAAAATATTTTGGTGATTCTTCTTTTAATCTTTTAAAAATCTTATCAAAATCACTAGAATAAACTCTAGTATTTGCAATAGTAGTTATAAAGTTAGTATCACCCATCCATCTAGGTACCAAATGAAGGTGTATATGCTCTGCAATTCCAGCGCCACTTACTTGACCAAGATTCATGCCAAGATTAACACCCCCAGCATTTAAAACATCTTTTAGAAGCTCTACACCTTTTTGAGCATATAAAGTCATCTCTTGCCATATTTTAGAATCTAGATCTTCAAGTTTATCTGTATGAAAATTTGGAATAATCATAATATGTCCAGGAGAGTAAGGATATTTGTTCATAACTATAAAAAAGTCATCATTAGCATAAATGACACCAAGCTCATCAGCCTTAGATGGATTTGAAGCTATATGACAAAATACACACCCCTCAATCTTCTCTTTATGTGAAGATACATATTCAGTTCTCCATGGTGCATATAGTTTATCCATCCTAATTCCTATTTATATAAAGTTTGGAGCATCATTAGCAAAAAGGATTAAATCATCAATTTTTGTATGTTCTAAAAGTACTGCTTCCATTTCACTTTTATCTTTTAGTATTATTACATGTGCATTTTTTATATGACTTTGTAACACTTGCTTATTTAATGATCCAGTAATAATCACTAAGTCAAATACTTTGTCAACAGCAAGTGCTAGTTCAGTATTTGCTTCTTGAGTACTTTCAACTAATCCTGGAGTAATAATAACTTTTCTTTTTTCATATGTAGAAGATATTTTTACAGCTTCAAGCATACCTTCTAGGTTTCCATTAAAACTATCATCAAGTATAAGTTTTCCACCAGCTTTACTTAAATGAAGTCTATGCTCAACTGGTTTTATACTATCAAGAGCTATTTTAATATCATCAATACTTAGTCCAAGTTTATATGCTGTAAGTATAACTGCTGTTAAATTTATGGCATTAAAACTTCCTAGAATAGGAGCATGAAAATGTTCTACTTTTTCATTTATTTCTATATCAAACCAAATACCATTTAAATCACTTCTTACTATATGTAAGTTATTTGGAAATTTAGTTATAGAATCATATTCTTTTATAGGTACACTATCATGTACAAAACCATGAATTAATCTTGGTGATTTTAATATTTCCATTTTTGTATGAATAATATTATCCAATGTTTTAAAGTATTCTATATGTTGCTCTCCAACACTTCCTATTATTGCATATTGTGGTTCTAAAAACTTTGCAATCTCTTCAATATCACCTTTAGCTCTTGCACCTGCTTCTGCTATATATATTTGAGTATCAAGTGGCAAGTCATCATTTACATCTTTACATAGTCCTCCAATAGTATTTACACTTCTTGGTGTCATATAAGTATTAAATTTTTTATTTAAAACTTGGTATAAATAGTTTTTAATAGATGTTTTACCATATGAAGCTGTAATTGCAACTATTTTTAAATCTCTTATTGTTTTTAATCTTTGTTTTGCTTTATGTTTGAAGCTTAAGAAAAACATTTTTTCTAAAGCTGTTGTGATTCCCCATGTAATAAATAATACAGTAAAAACACCATATGAACATGAAGGGCTTAAAAAACAAAAGCCATCTATAATGAAAGTAATAAATAATAATATTGCTAAAAATCTTTTAACTCTTGATGTTAAAACAAGAGATTTGCTTAAGTTTCTATTCCAAAGTATAAAACTTGTAAGATATAAAAAGTAAAAGTAGATTCCAAAATATTCAAAGTCAAGTAAGTAAAAAAGTGCAATAGGAGATAAAAAATATATTATATGCCACTGTTGTTTATGGTGTTTTAAAATAACTCTTTCTAGCTTGTAGTTATACCATTGTAAATTTGTAATTAAATACCATCCTAAACTCATTATTAGGATTATATTTGTAAGTATTTCAATATATTGCATTAATGATTGCCTTTTATGTTGTTGTTTTTGAAGATATAATAGGAATTTTTATAGTAAATTTTGCACCTTTATATGTTTCATTTTCATGTTTATACGTAATATTTTCAACATTTAAACTTCCTAACATATTATCTACTATAATTTGTCTTGTCATAAATAAACCAATTCCGGTACCTTGAGATTGGTGTTTTGTAGTAAAGTATGGATCAAATATATTATCAATTATATTATTAGGAACTCCTCCTGCATTATCAAGTATAGTAATAATAGCAAAAGGTTTTGATCCTTTATTTTCTATTGCAGTATCTATAAATATATATTTTTTAGTGATTTTATTTTTTACTAATAGCGCATCTTTTGCATTATTTATAATATTTAAAACACCTTGAGTTAATTCATTTTCAAGTCCATGAGTTTTAATTGATTGATCAAAGTTTGTATATAATTTAATATTATTACTAACTAAAGTTGACTCTACTAATAATATATTTTTTTTAATAATATCTTCAATCTTGAAATCAACAGTATCTTTGGATTCTTTAAAAAAGTTTCTAAAGTCTTCAATTGTTTGAGATAAATGATTAACTGCATTTAGAATTTTTTGGGAATTGGATTCAAAATCATTATCATTGAGGATACCAAATTCTTTTTGCACAAGCATACCACTAGTTACTGTTGAGATTAGACTTAAAGGTTGCCTCCATTGATGGGCGATATTCCCAATCATCTCTCCCATAGCAGCCATTTTTGATGATTGTACTAACAGATGATGATTATCTTCTTTTTCTTTATTTGATTTATCAAGTGATGATGCCATATGATTTAAAGATTCACCTAATATTGCTAAATCATTTGTATAATTGTTTTTTATTCTATATTTTAAGTTTCCATTTGTAAACTCTTCCATACCTTTTGTTAGTAGTAATATTTGATTTACTAATTCTTTTGAAAATAAGAATAAAAATAATAAAATAAGAATAATTAAAGTTGAACCAATATATCTAATTGTCTTATCATTTTCTAAAATATTTGAATGAAGAGTATAAATTGATGTATCAAGAGATTCTCGAGAATAAATAGTAAGTTTTGTAAGTTCTTCGTTCATTGCAGTTCCGGAACTAATTACTTCATTTAATGCAGTATAAAAAATATCAGAATTTTCTTTATTGAAATCTTCAAAAAAGAAATCAACACTTGCAAGAGAATATAGCAAATAATATAAACTAACAGTTTTACTAACTTCTATTAATTTTTTATCTTTTTTTGTTTTTGCAAAAGTTTCTAACTTATTTAATTCTTTAGAAATAATATCAAGCTCTTTTTTAGCTTCATCAAAACTAAACTTTTTATTTGTAGCTTTTAACAAAGATTGTTGAACAATCAAGCTTTCAACATTTGATATCTTTGATTTGATATTTTGAGAAAAGAATATTAAATTTAATTGATATTTTTTAATACTTTCAATACTTTTTGTAACTTGCTCTGATGATGTATAAATATATGAAGCAATTACAATTGAAAATAATATAACAGTAGAAGAAAAAAGAATAAGTTTCTTTTTTATTGTTAAGTTATTAAATAAATTTAAAAAAAACATTTTATAATTTCTCTATTAGGTATGAGTTATATTTACTTGGAATGGTAATATTAAATTTATCTAATCTTTCTTTTATAAATAAAATATTAGGTCTACCTTTTTGCCAAAAAAATGCTGCTACACTATTAGTATTTGTATATAATAAATCATAATCAAATACTAATATAGGTTTATTTTTACATTCATTTATTAAATTTTTTTCATTTTTTACAATCAGTACATCTGCATTAGTACAATTATTAATAATATTTAATTTATCAATATTAATTACATCAGTATAATTATCTTTTTTATCAATCCAAATCTTAGCATTACTATTTAGTGCATATATAATTTTAGCTACTATTTTTGTAGATATCATAACTTGCGAAGAAAAAACAATAGTACTTGTAAATATAAGGGTTAATATAATTTTAAACATTAGAAGAACCACTCAATTCTTAAATTTGTTTGTTTTTGACTTGTTTGAACTGGACCAAAACCTTCGATTGGTGATGCAATTGCTTTATCAAGTAGATTTTCACCTTTTAATGAAATAGTTAAATTTTTATTTATTTGATATGATATAGCAGATGTAAAATCATATCCGTCACCAATTTTTATATTATTAGGAGATATATAACCTTTTCTGTAGATTAGTTCATTGTATAAACTAACTTTATCATAAGCATTCATTACTTTGATAAATCCACCTTCTAATGGACTAGCATCAAATGGTCTATTATGGTGTGTTGTATAGTATTGTAATTTAATCTTATTATTTTTATTTATATCATATGCGTAATCAATTGAGCTATCATAAAATTTTGCATCAATATTTTCTTTTGTAAAATAATGGTTTGAAGAATTTATTTTTATAGGATCTTGAATAATCATTTTCATAAACATTAAATTTATTTTATGTTTATTTCTTTGATGAATAAGTTCTATACTATAATTGTTTACATGAATTGGTTTTAGATCTGGATTTCCATCAATAACCCTTGGATATTGACTAAACTCTTTTGCTGATGGATATATATTATTATCTGTTGCAAAACTTTTTATTGTAAATAAATCATTTATTATAGATACATACCCAAATCTTAATTGATGTAAGTAATCTGATTTGTCAGATCCAATATGTTGATATTTTTCATATTTAGCTGTAGCAATAATTATATTATTTTTGTTTATATTATATGAATCTTCTAAAAATATAGAATAAAGTTTTAGCTCACTATCACTTATAAATGTATCTGAAATATCGATATCATCATGATTTAATTTTGTTAGATTTAATTTCTTATCTTGGTAATCAATTCCATATAATAAATTATGATTTCCAAAAGTTGAACTATGTTGGATACTAAATTTAGATACAGAGTTATCAAATTCTTGTTCAATTTTATTAACAATATCACCAGTTACTAATTTTATACCATTATTATCAATATTTTGTGCTAAATTTTTTTCTTTTGCGTATGACACTTGTATTTTAAAATCATTTACAAACTTTGTTAATGCAATGTACTGGTACGTTGCTTTTTCAAAAGTATTTGTAGGTGTTTTTTCTATACCATCTCCCGCAAGAGCATCATGATTAGTTTTATATTGTGAAAACTCTAATAAAAAATCTTTTTCTTTTGAAATATTTAAATAGATATTTGATATATCATCATATCTTTTTATTTCATGATAACCATTGTATATACTATTATAAGTATTATTATCTTTACTTCCATATATTAGATATTCATAGTTCTCTTCTAATACACCTGCATTTAGAAACTCACCTCTTTTTGTAGAATTTGAACCTGTTGTTAAACTAAGAAGTGTTCCTTTTTCTCTACTTGGTGTTTTTGTATAAAGTTTTATAGTAATAAATCCATACTCATTTCCAAAACTAACTGCATTTCCACCAATATATAATTCAATATGATCAATCAAAGCTAAATTGTAATTTTTAAATATCATTAAAGCACTAGAATTTGTAATTGAAGATAATTCTTGATTATTTATATATAATCTAATACATCCCGAATTTGTACATCTTGCACCTGATCTTTGAAGTCCAGTTTGCCCATTTTGAGTTTCTTGTAGAGAAAATAATCTTGTTGATTTTAGAATATCATTTAGCGTATGTGCTTGCATTTTATCTAAATCATCTCGTGAATATATTATAAGATGACCGGCACTTTCTACTTTAGTTTTATTATGTAATTGACTTTTTTCTTCATAGTCATTAAGAAGTAAAGATAAATCATCTTGAGCTACAATATTTGTTAATATTGTTAAGATAAAGATAAATGATTTAAACATATTAAGTAGTCCTTTTGTAATATATTATATTAAGTTTTGAGTTAATCTATAGTAAATATTAGATTTTTTTATAAAAAATTAAATTTTTTAAACTTTTTGATTCATTTATGCATTCAAATTCACGGATATTTTCTAATCTTCTCTCATAAATAAAGTTTTTAGCTTCATTTTTAAAAATATTTATAATAAAATCAATATCTAAATCTGGAGAATTTAAACAAGCTAAAACTATACACTCTTTTGAAGATATATCATCTAGCTTTTTAATAATTTTATTATAATCCTTACTTGCTTCAAAACTTCCTTTTTGAAAACTTGGAGGATCAATTATAATTACATCGTATGGACCATTTTTTCTAATTTTTCCAAATGATTTTAAAATATTATGTGGCCAAAACTTTATATTTGATGTTGAGATATTATTTATATGATGATTTGTTCTTCCCGTTGTTAAAGCATTTTTAGCCATATCTATATTTGTTACACTTAAAGCTTTACCTTTTGATGCATACAGCGAAAAGGCACAAGTATAAGAAAATAAATTTAGAACATTTTTATCTTTTGATATAGATTTAATATACTCTCTACCTTTTTTCATATCTGGAAAATAACCATTGTTTTGATTTGAAAATAGATTTAGTTTAATTTTAATACCGTTTTCAATAACATATAAATCATCAGGTATAGTACCTGATATAATTTCCATTTTATTATCACTAAGGTATCTTCTTTGTAATATAATAGATGTGTGTCTTGATATTAAAATAAACTCTTTAATCATCTTTAATAATTGTTCTTCAATATACTCTTCACATTGTTTATAAAATGCAATGCTAATAATAGTATCTATTGAATCAATTGTTAAAAATTTGAAGTTAGGGTAAAGACCTCCACGACCGTGGAAGAGCCTTTTGAACTCTTGCGTTAAGTTAACAGAGTTTTGTAAAAGTTTATCTTTTACTTCTTGTATTTCTATCATAAAAGATATTAGTTAAAAAAGTTATTTTCTTTTAAAATACTAATTCCATCTTTTATAGATTGTACTGATTTTGCAAATTTATTTTTGATATTTTCATCTAAAGGTAACTCTACTATACTTTCGCAACCATTAAGACCTAAAACAACAGGAACTCCAACTGCTACATCACTATATCCATATTCTCCATTTAAAATAACAGAAGATGGCACGATAGCTTTACTATCATTTAATATAGCTTCAACCATATGTGCAATAGCTCGCCCAGGACCATAATAACCACTTGTACCTAAATGAGAAACTATCTCTGCTCCACCATTTTTTGTTCTTGCAATAATATCTTCCATATCTTTAGTTGACACTAAATCTTTTAATGGAATATCTCCTACTGAAATATTTTGAGGAAGAGGAATCATATTTTCACCATGATCTCCAATTACTAAGCTACCTGTTTGGTTTGCAGAATATCCTGTTTTCTTTTGAATTTGATATGCCATTCTAGAACCATCTAAAGCTCCAGCCATACCAATAATTCTATTAGATTCCCAACCTGTAATTTGTGAAATTACATATGTCATTACATCTAATGGATTTGATACACAAATAATAATAGCATTTGGAGAAGTCTCTTTAATACTTGTAGTAACTTCTTTTATTATTTTTGCATTTATTAGTAGTAAATCTGCTCTAGTCATATCACCTTTCCTCGGAACTCCTGCTGTTATTACAATAATATCACAATCTTTTACATCTTTGATATCATCAGCTGCATTTATAATTGTTCCTAAAGGAGAATAATATGATGCTTGTGCAATATCTATTGCTTTACCTTTAGCAACACCAGAAGCTATATCAAATAAAACAATTTCATGACAAGTACCCATCATACTAAGTGTATATGCGGCAGTAGCACCAACAGCACCAACTCCAATTATTCCTACTTTTCTACCTGACATATATTTACTTTTTCTTTTCTAAATCTTCATCTGAGAAGAAGTCTAAATTATAAAGAGAATCTATTAACTCTCTTACTGAACCAACAGAATTTTTAAATCTTTCTTTTTGTAAAGGCTTAAGAGTCATTTCAATTATTTTTTCAGCACCTTCAGCACCAATCATAACAGGAACTCCAGAAACAATATTTTCATATCCATATTCACCTGCTAAAGATACAGCACATGAATGTATTTGTTTAGTATCACCTAAAATTGCATCTACCATAACAGCAGTTGATTTTGCAGGTGCATAATATGCACTTCCATCACCAAGTAAATTTACAATTTCAGCTCCACCATTTTTTGTTTTTTTAACAATTTCACCAATCTCTTCAGAATCAAGTAAATCATCTAAAGGAACTCCTGCAATTGTTGTAAACTTTGGAAGTGGAACCATAGTATCACCATGACCACCCATAACAGTTGCTCTAATTTGACCAGCACCATAGCCTAGTTTTTCGTAAATAAAGTGAGCCATTCTTGCTGCATCTAATATACCAGCCATTCCAAGAACTCTTTCTCTTGGGAATCCTGTCTCTTTTAATACTACATATGTCATAGCATCAAGAGGGTTTGAAACAACAATTACTATTGCATCTGGAGCAAATTCTTTAATCTCTCTTGCATAAGTTCTTACAATTTGAGCATTTTTAAGTAATAAATCATCTCTATTCATACCTGGTGTTCTAGGAGCACCTGCAGTGATTACAACAATATCACTATCTTTCATATCTGAAGCTTCTTTTGCTGCTTTTACAACAGAATGTTTTCTCCCTGCATTTGCTGCTTGAGACATATCTAGTGCTTTACCTCTTGCAACATCGTAATTTCTACCTCTTAATACGATATCGTGACATGAACCACTTGTTGCTAATATGAATGCCACTGTTGAACCAAAATTTCCTGTACCTATTACGGTTACTTTTTTACCTTTTGCCATAGTAATTCCTTTAAAATTATGTAGTGATATATTAAAATATCTTTTGTGTGTTTGGGTGTTTTAAAAATTAAAACGATCTTAGTGTTAAAACTAAAAATAAAATTGCTATAAAATATAGCAATTTTATTTTTAATTATAAACCAAAAAAAGTAACCCGAAGGTTACTTTAAAAAGTAGTATCTATAAACTAGATATTATTAATAATATTATTTAAAGTTGCAGATGGTCTCATCGCGGCTTCAGCTTTTGCTTCATCAGGGTTGTAGTAACCACCGATATCAGCAGGTTTACCTTCAACAGCTAAAAGCTCAGCAATAATTGTTTCTTCATTTTCAATTAATGCTTTTGCAACAGGAGCAAATTTTTCTGCAAGTGCTGGTACTTCAGTTTGACTTGCAAGTGCATTTGCCCAGTATTGTGCAACAAAGAAATGAGAAGCTTTGTTATCGGGAGTGTTA
>Ga0256826_1000729_pt1 | contig 20181 bp, 13 predicted proteins | sample CV79metaG_FD_185975 | JGI IMG/M metagenome (GOLD analysis project Ga0256826, IMG submission 185975) | Hydrothermal vent microbial communities from East Pacific Rise, Pacific Ocean - CV79 | ecosystem: Environmental > Aquatic > Marine > Hydrothermal vents | place: Pacific Ocean: East Pacific Rise...
TTTGCCTTACGAAAGCATGTTTCCAAATGATAGTTCTAGTTTTCAAGGATATATGGAGAATTCTGATATGTATTCTTCTAGCATATGGAATAATGATTATTTTGCTTACCATTTTTGGGATGGACAAAACGACACTTATAATAATGAATATGCTTGGTTTGTAGACTATTGGGAGCTTAATCAAGCAAATCAATATGATTACCGTTTTATAGAAAACGTAGGTAGCTTAGTTGTTGGCAAAGGTAATGATTGGCCCGGAGACGAACTGGTTTACTTTAGGAACTCAAATAATGAATGGGGAGAACCTCTTCATATTGAAGCTTACTATTGGAGCGGAAAATATCAAGTACTAAATAAGGATTTTACACTCTTCTTTAAACAATCACCTTCTTGGGGGCCTATCAGAAATTTAAGAGCAATCAGAATAGATAGTATTATTCCTTCATCAGATTTAGGGAGCAGCAAATATTATTCTTACCGTACACCGGAATCCTATACTTTCAATAATGAAAATTATCTCAACCCCAATACTAGCTGGATTGGGAACTATACTTCAGTTAGTGACACAGGGACTACTACATTTTATAATCAAAATGGAGAAGCTATAATTTTCAATTCAGGGACAACATGGGGACTTAGTAGCTGGGTGATGTATGAATATGCAAATGGTAGCTATATTGTTGCAACAGTAGGAGAAGAAGATAGTCTGCAAATATTACCCGGTCTTTATGACCATATAAGAAATTTGCATTTTCAAGCTCGTAATTCCAATGGCTCTTATATGAATCATTCCATAAATAATAAAATCTTAAGATGGTCGGAAAATTACGGATTGTTGGATTATTTTGATTTTAATATATTTCCTAAAATTGATGCATATTATTTAATTGGAATGGAAAATGATAATGAAAGCTATGGTTGGCATTATAATTACTCTGAAATCATTTCCAGCTTATCGGTAGGAACGGATACACATATTCAATATGAAGATTCTCTGTTTCAAAATCATGAAATCATTAGAAAAATTGCATCTAAAATACAGGATGACAATACTGTTGAATATAGTTTTAATATTTGCGAAAGGATAGAAGCAATAGATTCAACGTATGTATTAAACTATAGCGACACAAATATATATGTTCTAAATATGCTTCCCCGCGAAAGCATCTTGAATCCTGATTATACAGGATATCAGCAAGTATTAAGTTTTGGTTATGTTGACACAATGGATATTTGTGGTCGCAGAGAGTATTACGAACTTCTTACTACGCGCAATATAGAAACTGTTGAAGTGAATGGAAAGCAACTTTGGAGAGTAGACAACAATTTATATGCGAATAATAAACCAAACATCCGATTTATTGAGGATATTGGCTTGTCTACTCAGTTAAACTACAGTGAGTATGCTAATGACACAATAGTTTATTTTTCAAGTAATTCAGAGAGTTGTGGAACAGCTTTTGATTTTGCCTGTACTACAAATATTACAGAGCTTTCAAAAGATATTATCACCATTGTACCAAATCCTTCAAATGGATACTTTGCATTGAAAAACTCCTCTCAAAAAATTAAAATCATACAAGTCATCAATAGCAAGGGACAGCTTGTTTGGCAAGAAAATGTTAATGATAGTAAAAAGAGTTTTAATGCTTCCTTTCTTCCATCCGGCTTATATCTAGCGAAAATATATCTTGAAAATAATCAATTAATTTTTCAAAAATTAATAATCAATAAATAAGATATTTAATTTGCTTTTGAGATATTAATTCTCAATCCATTCTATGATCTCTGGATCATTGGGAACCACTTTTGAAAGAAACATTTTCTCCAATTTCCCATCTGCACTAATCAAGTATTTCTGAAAATTCCATTTTACTTTGGAATCCATCACTCCATTTTTTTCTTTCTCTGTTAACCAATGATAGAGTGGATGCATATCGCTTCCTTTTACTGAAATTTTACTCATCATAGGAAAAGTAACCTGATAATTTGTGGAGCAGAAAGTTTTGATTTCTTCATCTGTTCCGGGTTCTTGCCAAAGGAAATTATTGGCAGGGAAACCAATAATCACAAAATTATCTCCCTCATATTTTGCATATACTTCTTGTAATTGCTTGTACTGCTTGGTATATCCGCATTTAGATGCTACATTAATCACCATAACTTTCTTTCCTTTCAACTGGCTGAACGAATATTCCTTTCCATCAATATCCTTTACAGTAAAATTGTAAAATGAGTCCTGTGCAGAAAGGTTCACAGCGAATAATATACTCAAAGTTATCATTATGTTTTTCATTTCTTTTTTTGCAAAAGTAGAGATTAAGAATTGTATTTCTGATTTAATTATTGTTATCTGTTTGTTATTTGAATTTTGCATAAAAATGATCTACAGTGTCACTTGAAGTGACACCGAAGGTTTCCTTAATATTTCACCAAAATCACCTTTGTACTAAAACTCAAAATTTATTATGTTTGCATAATAAAATCCTAAAGAAAAAACCAAAAATGAAAAATCCTATTTCAGTATATAAGCCTAAAAATCATATCAGAATTATTACAGCAGCATCCTTATTCGATGGGCATGATGCGGCAATTAACGTGATGCGTAGAATTATACAATCCTCAGGTGCCGAAGTTATTCATTTGGGGCATAATCGTTCTGTTCAAGAAATTGTTGATTGCGCCATACAAGAAGATGCTCAGGCAATTGCAATAACCAGCTATCAAGGTGGGCATAATGAATTCCTGATGTATATGTACGATTTATTACATGAAAAAGAATGCGGACATATCAAGCTCTTTGCAGGAGGTGGAGGAGTGATCCTTCCCACAGAAATAAAAGAATTACAAAATTATGGCATTACTAGGATATACTCCCCGGATGACGGTAGAGATATGGGCTTACAGGGAATGATTAACGATTTATTGGAAAAATCAGATTTCCCCACAGGTAAAGATATTGAACTTGATATATCTAAACTTGAAGCCCAAGAAAACAAACACTTAGGACAACTTATTTCTGCCGTGGAAAATTTCCCTCAAGAAGTAGAAGAGCTCAGAAATAAAATACAAACTCTTATTGGTAAAGACATTCCTGTCATTGGAATTACCGGAACGGGTGGTTCTGGAAAATCATCATTGGTTGATGAGCTAGTCCGACGTTATTTGAGCGATTTTAAGGATAAAACCATCGCTATTATTTCTGTTGATCCCAGTAAAAGAAAATCAGGAGGAGCACTATTAGGAGACCGTATTCGCATGAATAGTATCAATAATCCCAGAGTTTATATGCGTTCTTTGGCTACACGTCAGGCTAATTTAGCTTTGTCGAGATATGTTGAAGATACAGTAAATATTGTAAAAGCAGCCGGTTTTGACTTGGTCATCTTAGAGACATCTGGAATTGGCCAATCAGATACTGAAATCACCGAGTTTAGCAACACAAGTCTTTATGTAATGACACCTGAATATGGCGCCGCAACGCAGCTCGAAAAAATAGATATGCTGGACTTTGCTGATTTTATTGCCATCAATAAGTTTGATAAACGTGGTGCTTTGGATGCCATTCGCGATGTAAAAAAACAATATGCACGCAATCACATGTTATTTGATGTCGAAGATAAAGATTTGCCAATCTATGGTACTGTTGCTTCCCAATTTCACGACCAAGGAGTAGTGGAATTATATATTCACCTCATAGGAAAAGTAAATGAAATTAGTGGTGGTAAATTTCAATCCAATATGAGTAAAGAAGATATTCGAGAAAAGACATTTATCATTCCTCCTAATCGTACTCGCTATCTTTCAGAAATTTCTGAAACTATAAGAAATTATAACCAATGGGCAAAAAAACAAGCCCATATTGCTCACGACTTACAAGGTTTAAAATTGGCAAAAGACCAATTAATACAGGCCAAAGTATCTTCTCAAACTATTGAAGAAATAGAGAAAATAGTTCATAGTACTCAATTGGAACTCGACCCTAAAAACCAAGAGATTATTGATAAATGGGATGATAGAGTAAAACAATTTGAGCCTGACGAGTTTGTATTTAAAGTAAGAGACAAGGAAATAAAAGTAGCTACTAAAAGCGTTAGTTTATCTGGTTTAAAAATCAATAAAATTGCTTTACCAAAATACAAAAGTGCCGGCGATATTTTAAAATGGAATCTTTTGGAAAATCTTCCCGGAGAATTCCCTTTTGCCGCAGGAGTATTTCCTTTTAAAAGAGAAGGCGAAGACCCTACTCGTATGTTTGCCGGAGAAGGTGGACCCGAAAGAACCAATAAGCGCTTTCACTATGTCTCTAAAGGATTACCTGCTAAAAGACTTTCCACAGCTTTCGACTCCGTTACACTTTATGGAGAAGATCCTGATACACGTCCAGATATTTACGGCAAAATTGGTAATGCCGGAGTTAGCATTGCTTGTTTAGACGACGCCAAGAAACTCTATTCCGGTTTCCGCTTGGCAGCTCCTACTACTTCTGTTTCCATGACTATTAATGGCCCTGCCCCTATCTTAGTAGGTTATTTTATGAATGCAGCTATTGATCAGGAATGCGAAATCTATATAAAAGAAAATGGTTTAGAACAAGAAATAGAGAATAAGATTCAAGCAATATATAAAGCCAAAGGAAGCAAAAGGCCAGCTTATCAAGGAGAACTTCCTGAGACAAATGATGGTTTGGGATTAATGCTCTTGGGTGTTACCGGAGATATGGTTCTGCCAAAAGAAGTATACGAGAAAATTAAAACAGATACTATTTGCCGCGTGAGAGGAACCGTGCAAGCTGATATTTTAAAAGAAGATCAAGCTCAAAACACATGTATATACTCCACAGACTTTAGCCTAAAATTAATGGGCGATGTTCAAGAGTATTTTATCAATCATCAGATTAATAATTTCTATTCAGTTTCTATTTCAGGTTATCACATTGCCGAGGCAGGTGCTAATCCTATTTCACAATTAGCATTTACTTTATCCAACGGGTTTACTTATGTAGAATACTACTTAAGCAGAGGAATGGATATTAATAAATTTGCACCTAATCTGAGTTTTTTCTTTAGCAATGGTTTAGATCCTGAGTATGCTGTGATAGGAAGAGTAGCTCGTATTATTTGGGCAAAAGCCATGAAGAAAAAATATGGAGCCAATAGCAGAGCTCAAAAACTAAAATACCATATTCAAACTTCTGGCAGATCACTGCATGCACAGGAAATTGATTTTAATGATATCCGAACTACGCTTCAAGCTTTATACGCAATTTATGATAATTGTAACTCACTGCATACCAACGCATATGACGAAGCTATTACCACTCCAACCGAAGAATCGGTTCGTAGAGCTATTGCCATTCAGTTAATAATTAACCATGAATTGGGCGAGGCTAAAAACCAAAACCCACTACAAGGAGCCTTTATTATTGAGGAATTAACAGAATTAGTAGAAGAAGCAGTATTGGCGGAATTTGATAGAATAACAGAGCGTGGCGGTGTTCTAGGTGCTATGGAAACAATGTATCAGCGATCAAAAATTCAAGAAGAATCACTCCTCTATGAGAACCTAAAACACAGCGGTAAACTTCCAATCATGGGAGTAAATACATTCCTTAGCTCTACTGGATCACCAACAGTAATTCCTCAGGATGTGATGCGTGCCAGACCAGAAGAAAAAGAATATCAAATAGAAATGTTAGAACAATTGCATTTGACCTATGAGAAAGAAGCAAAAGCTGCTATTCTTTCTTTAAAAGAAAAAGCATATCAAGGTGATAATATTTTTGAAGAATTAATGGAAGCCTCCAAGGTTTGTTCTATTGGGCAAATAACAGGAGCCTTATTTAATATTGGCGGACAGTATAGAAGGAATATGTAAAAGTTGGTAAAAAATATCCCAAAATATTTTATCTTCGCTTAATAGATATTCTAAATCCTTATTTTATGATCTCAAAAGAAATATTAGTGATTTATCCTCAGGTAAATCAAACAAAAATTGCTGTTTATAGAAACATCAATGTAATATTTTTGAAAACAATAAAACACAAACCCGAAGACTTAGCGAAATTTGGCCAGGTGATGGAGCAAGTTGATTACCGAACCGCATTAATCATGAAAGAGTTGAAGGAAAATGATTTAAATCTTCAAGCCTTTGAAGTTGTTGTTGCGCGTGGTGGTTTAATAAAACCTTTAAAAGTTGCCGGAGTATATGAGGTTAATGAGCTCATGATTGAACATCTTAGATCGGGTTATCAAGGAATGCATGAAACCAATATGGGAGGAGTTATTGCCGAAAAAATTGCCAAACAATTACCAAATGCTCGAGCATTTTTAGCAAACCCTGTAGTAGTAGACGAGCTAGACGATATTGCTCGTGTTACTGGTCATCCTAAAGTGGAAAGAAAATCAATTTTTCATGCATTAAATCATAAATATATTGCCAGAAAGTTTGCCAAAAGCAATAATAAGTGTTATTTCGATATGCGCATGATTATTACTCATATTGGTAGTGGTGGCATATCTGTTGGTGCTCATAAAGAAGGTAGAGTTGTTGATGTGAATCAAGCATATGATGGAGCAGGACCTTTCTCACTCACTCGCACCGGAACACTCCCCATAGGAACTCTAGTAAAAGCGTGTTTCAGTGGCAAATATACTCAAGATGAGCTCATGAAAATGATTACTAAAGAAGGCGGTATTTTTGCTCATTTAGGAACAAGTAATATCCATGATATTTTCGAAAGAATTGAACAAGGCGATGAAAAAGCAAAGTTTTACATGGAGGCCATGGCCTATAATATTGCCAAACAAATTGGTGCTATGGCATCTGTACTTGATTTCAACGTAGATGGGATTTTACTTAGTGGTAGTATATTTAACTATCCTTTCTTTACCCAATACCTAAGTGAAAAAGTAAAAACAATAGCTCCAATAGCATTATTCCCAGCTGTTAACGATTTGGATGCCCTAGCCATGAATTCCTATATGGCCTTAAAAGGAGAAATGGATATTAACGAATATAAATAGAATAAATTGATATGAACCACTGGTTAGAAGAAGCAGAAGAAAAGGTACATAAACGAAGCCATAAACACTCACAGATTAAGGATAGAGTTGTTAGTAAAAAATCAGAAGTAAAGGAAAATAAAAATCTTATAGGCGAGGATTATCTGGATTTGATAGATCAGTTTGTTAGTATAATTCAACGTATCAACAATTTACCACGCACTGAAAGAATTCCTTTTGGCCAAATTACCTCCAAACACAAAGAAAATAAACTCGATAACTTACTTCATAAATTTTCGAGTAGTCGACGTATTTCTATCAGAGAATTTTCTGGATTTTTAGCTCCTTTTAAAACTCAACGCTATAAAAATAGTAGATCTTTCTTTATCAGCGTTTCAAGAGAAATGGGAAGCGTTCTTCTAGAATACAAAGAAATAAAAGCAAAAAAAGTAAGATTAGAAGACAAGCCTCAGAGTTTTTTTAGTAAGTTAAACTTCTTTAATAGAAAGAAAGAACATACTTCTCACGAAGTAAATGAGAACATTAAAACCATTCCTTTTAAGGAGTTTGATGAAAACCTATTGCTGGAACATATTGACTGGCTAGCCTTTAAAAACGAAGGAACTAATTTCTTCTAAACAAGAAAATTCAAAATATTTGGTAAAAAAAAAGCTCTTCAAATATGAAGAGCTTTTTTTATTTATGCTTGAGCAGGAGGTCCACCCATAGTAAACTGCATACCCTGATTTCCACTACCGGAATCTTTAATAGGGCCATGTTGAGCTTCAAACTTCTTTAAGTTATCCGCTAAAGCTTGATACAATCGTTTAGCATGTTGAGGAGTTAAAATAATTCTTGACTTCACCTTACCTTTTGGGACGCCGGGCATCATTTTAACAAAATCTACAATAAATTCAGCATGAGAATGAGTAATAACCGCCATGTTTGAATATTGTCCTTCAGCTACTTCATCACTTAGCTCAATATTAAGCTTATTTTCATTCATTTTATTATCTGACATAATTATAATTTTAATTTGTGAGGCCTAAACTCTCTTCTCTACTTAATAATAAAGCTTGATATTCTTCATTAGAACCAACAATCAAGTCTTCATACTCTCTCAATCCAGTTCCTGCAGGTATTTTATGCCCAACTATAACATTCTCTTTAAGACCATTTAAATAATCTCTCTTAGAGTTAATAACAGCATTTGTTAATACCTTAGTAGTTTCCTGGAATGAAGCAGCAGAAATAAAACTCTTTGTTTGAAGAGAAGCACGAGTAATTCCCTGTAATACTTGACGAGCGGTAGCAGGTTTAGCATCACGAGACTCAATAATAGCTTTATCTTGTCTACGAAGCATTGAATTACTCTCACGAAGTTTTCTGGCAGAAATAATTTCACCCTGTTTTACTTCAGTTGAATCACCTTCATCAATTACAACTTTCTGTCCAAATATGAAGTCATTCTCTTCCAAGAAATCAATTCTATTAACTAATTCACCTTCTAGGAATTTTGTATCACCTTTATCCTCAATTTCAACTTTACGCATCATCTGACGAACTATAACTTCAAAGTGTTTGTCGTTAATTTTAACACCTTGCAGTCGATATACTTCCTGTACTTCATTCACAATATACTCTTGAACTTTCATAGGCCCCTTAATAGCAAGAATGTCAGCAGGAGTCATTGCTCCTTCAGATAATCTTGTTCCAGCCTTTACAAAGTCATTTTCTTGTGCAAGAATTTGCTTTGATGTAGCAATTAAATATTTCTTCTGTTCGTTAGTTTTACTAGTAATAATAACCTCTCTATTTCCACGTTTCAGTTTTTTACCAAAACTAACAACACCATCAATTTCAGCTACTTTAGCAGGATCAGATGGATTACGAGCTTCAAATAACTCTGTTACTCGAGGTAAACCACCAGTGATATCACCAGACTTACCTACTGCACGAGGAATTTTAACTAGAATTTCACCACCTTTAATTGAGTCTTTATCGTTTACAACAATATGAGATCCAACAGGAATATCATAATTTTTAATTACTTCACCGGCAGAATTTACAATTCTGATAATAGGATTAGCGGCTTTTCTTTTGGTTTCAATAACTACTTTATCCTGGAATCCAGTTTGTTCATCCGATTCGAGCCTAAAAGTAACTCCTTCTTCAATATTTTCGAAACTCACTTTACCTTTAGCTTCGGAAATTATAACAGCATTATATGGATCCCAATCACAAATAAGATCACCTTTCTTAATTTTATCGCCTGATTTCTTATATAATTTTGACCCATAAGGAACAATAGATGATGCCAATGCCACATTGGTCTTTTTATCAACAATCTTCAATTCAGCAGAACGACCAATTACAACTTGATATTCCTTACCCTCAGCATCTTTATAATCAATAGTTCTTAGTTCATCAATATGTAAATCACCATCAAAATTTGATTGTATTGTAGAAGCTGTAGCAATATTAGAGGCAGTACCACCAACGTGGAAAGTACGTAATGTTAACTGTGTACCCGGTTCACCAATTGATTGGGCGGCAATTACACCAACAGCTTCTCCTTTTTGAACCATTCTGCCACTAGATAGGTTACGGCCATAACATTTTGCACAAACACCAACTTTAGACTCACAAGTTAATACCGAACGAATTTCAACAGATTCAACACCGGATACTTCAAGTCTTTTGGCAATTTCTTCAGTGATTTCTTCACCTGCACCAACTATCAACTCTTCTGTGCGAGGATCAAACACTTCATATAATGTTGTTCTACCAAGTATTCTTTCATACATAGATTCCACTATTTCCTCATTTTTCTTCAATGCAGAAACAGTTAATCCTCTTAATGTACCACAATCTTCATGAGAAATAATAACATCTTGGGCAACATCTACCAAACGACGTGTTAAATAACCAGCATCAGCAGTTTTTAAAGCGGTATCGGCCAAACCTTTACGAGCACCGTGAGTAGAAATAAAATATTCTAATACTGATAGACCTTCTTTAAAGTTAGAAAGAATTGGATTCTCAATAATCTCTCCACCTGAAGCCCCAGATTTTTGTGGTTTAGCCATCAATCCTCTCATACCACTCAACTGACGAATTTGCTCCTTTGAACCTCTAGCTCCAGAATCCAACATCATATAAACTGAGTTAAATCCTTGTCTATCTTCAATTAACTCCTTCATTAAAGTATTTGTTAATCGAGAATTTGTATGTGTCCAAATATCAATAATTTGATTATATCTCTCAGTATTAGTAATGAAACCCATATTATAGTTATTCATCACTTCTAATACATCTTCATTGGCATCTTTAATCAAACTTTCTTTTATTTCAGGAATTAATACATCACCTAAATTAAAAGATAAACCACCTTTAAAGGCCATCATATATCCCATAGATTTAATATCGTCAAGGAAATTAGCTGTTTTAGAAGTACCGAACACTTTTAATATGTCACTAATAATATCTCTTAAAGATTTCTTTGTAAGCAGTTGATCAATAAAAACATATCCTTTAGGAACTACTTGATTAAATAATACTCTTCCTACAGTAGTTTTAATCATGTGATTTACAGCAACTCCATCTACTACATCATCCACTTTCACATGAATTATAGCATGAATAGCTGCTCTACCTTCATTATATGCAATAATAACTTCTTCTGGAGAGTAAAATTTAAATCCTTCACCTTTAACAGGTAATTCCTTAGTGCTTGGTCTGGCTTTGGTCATATAATACAGACCCAATACCATATCCTGAGATGGAACGGTAATAGGAGCACCATTCGCAGGGTTTAAGATATTATGAGAAGCAAGCATTAAAGTTTGGGCTTCTAATACGGCAGCATTTCCAAGTGGAACATGAACGGCCATCTGGTCACCATCAAAGTCAGCGTTAAACGCGGTACAGGCCAAGGGGTGTAACTGAATAGCCTTACCCTCAATTAGTTTTGGTTGAAAAGCTTGTATTCCAAGTCTGTGAAGAGTAGGAGCTCTGTTCAGCATTACTGGATGTCCTTTCAATATATTCTCTAGAATATCCCAAACAACAGGATCTTTTCTATCAACAATTTTCTTGGCAGATTTTACTGTTTTAACGATTCCACGCTCAAGTAACTTTCTTATAATAAATGGTTTAAACAGCTCGGAAGCCATTCCTTTTGGTAAACCACACTCATTAAGTTTTAAACTAGGTCCTACTACAATAACAGAACGACCAGAATAATCAACACGTTTACCTAGTAAGTTTTGACGGAATCGACCTTGTTTACCTTTCAAGCTATCACTTAAAGATTTAAGAGCTCTATTACTATCAGTTTTTACAGAGTTTGCTTTTCTTGAATTATCATATAATGAATCCACAGCTTCTTGCAACATACGCTTTTCATTACGCATAATCACGTCTGGTGCTTTAATCTCAATCAATCGTTTCAATCTATTATTTCTAATGATTACACGACGATATAAATCATTTAGATCTGAGGTTGCAAAACGACCACCATCTAGAGGTACTAAAGGTCTAAGTTCTGGTGGAATCACAGGAACCACCTTAACAATCATCCACTCAGGGCGATTCTCTATTCTTGTTTGAGCATCACGGAAGGACTCGAAAACCTGCAAACGCTTAAGAGCATCTTGCTTACGCTGTTGAGATGTTTCGTTATCAGCTTTATGACGCAGTTCAAAAGAGACTTTATCTAAGTCTAAATTTGCAAGAATGTCATAAATAGCTTCTGCACCCATTTTGGCCACAAACTTATCAGGATCAGTATCATCCAAGTGTTGATTCTCAACTGGTAGGTTTTCTAAAACATCAAAATATTCTTCTTCTGTTAAGAAATCCATTTTCTCCAATGGTCGTCCTTCTTCAGGATGAACACCTGTTCCAGGATTAATAACTACATAACGTTCGTAGTAAATAATTGTATCTAATTTTTTAGATTGTAAACCTAAAAGTGCACCAATTTTATTTGGAAGTGATTTAAAGAACCAAATATGTGAAACGGGAACTACCAATTTGATATGTCCCATTCTTTCACGACGTACTTTTTTCTCTGTTACTTCCACACCACATCGATCACAAACAATTCCCTTATAACGAATTCTCTTGTATTTACCGCAGTGACATTCATAATCTTTTACAGGACCGAAAATACGCTCACAGAACAAACCATCTCTCTCCGGTTTATAAGTTCTATAATTGATAGTTTCTGGTTTTAACACCTCACCACTGGATTGCTCCAATATTTGCTCGGGAGAAGCCAAGCTAATTGTGATTGATGAAAAACTTCCTTGCGCAAGATTATTATCTTTTCTAAAAGCCATATTTATAATGTATTATAAATAAAAGTTATTATTTAACTCTATTTATCGAAATTAATACTCAATCCTAGTCCTTTAAGCTCATGAACCAAAACATTAAATGATTCTGGAATTCCTGGCTTAGGCATACTATCACCTTTTACAATTGCCTCATATGCTTTAGCTCTACCCAATACATCGTCTGATTTAATGGTTAGTACTTCCTGCAAGACATTAGCAGCACCAAATGCTTCAAGCGCCCAAACTTCCATTTCTCCGAAACGCTGACCACCAAACTGTGCTTTACCACCTAAAGGTTGTTGGGTGATTAATGAATAAGGACCTATAGAACGTGCATGCATTTTGTCGTCAACCATATGGTGTAACTTTAGCATGTATATATACCCTACAGTAGCTTGTTGATCAAATCTTTCTCCAGTTCCACCATCATACAGATATACAGCACCATTCTCAGGCAAGTTTGCCTGCTTCATATAATCGTTAATCTGTTCTAATGAAGCTCCATCAAAAATAGGAGTAGCAAACTTTAATCCTAGTTCTTTTCCTGCCCAACCAAGTACAGTTTCATAAATCTGTCCCAAGTTCATTCTCGATGGTACACCAAGTGGATTCAAAACAATATCAACTGGAGAACCATCTTTCAAGAAAGGCATATCTTCTTCTCGAACAATTTTAGATACAATACCCTTATTTCCGTGACGACCAGCCATTTTATCACCTACTTTCAGTTTACGTTTCTTTGCAACATAAACTTTAGCCATTCTAACGATTCCAGTAGGTAATTCATCACCAACAGTTGCTGTCATTTTATGACGGTTAACCTCTGCTAAGGCCTCCTTATACTTGAGTGTATAATTATTTATTACTTCATTAATCATGTCATTTTTTACAGAATCGGTAGTCCAACCAGTTGGATTTACGTTCAAATAATCAATTGCCATGAGAAGCTTTTGTGAAAACTTAGATTTTTTAGGGATAATGGGTTCATTATAGGTATCAAATACTCCCTGACTAGTTTTTCCACTAACTAAAACAATCAGTTTATCAACTAATTTCCCTTTAAGATCGCTCACTTCTTTATTGAAACTTTCATCTAAAGCATCAGTAACATCTTTCTCCTTTGATTTGAGTTTACGATCGCGAACCTTTCTTGAAAACAGCATTTTACCAACAACAACACCTTGCATTGAAGGAGGAGCTTTTAAAGAAGCATCTTTCACATCGCCTGCTTTGTCGCCAAAAATAGCTCTTAAAAGCTTTTCTTCAGGAGTTGGGTCACTTTCCCCTTTTGGAGTAATTTTACCAATTAATATATCCCCGGCAGAAATTTCAGCACCAACTCTAATGATTCCATTTTCGTCAAGGTCTTTTGTAGCTTCTGCACTGATATTAGGAATATCATTTGTAAGCTCTTCTACACCTCGTTTGGTATCACGCACTTCTAAAGTAAACTCTTCTATATGTACAGAGGTGTAAATATCTTCTTTTACAATTTTCTCAGAAATAACAATAGCATCTTCAAAGTTGTAACCTTTCCATGGCATAAAGGCCACTTTTAAGTTACGACCTAAGGCCAATTCGCCTTGTTGAGTAGCATATCCCTCGCAAAGGACCTGACCTTTAACAACTTTATCACCTTTGGTTACAATTGGACGAAGATTTACACTTGTATTTTGATTGGTTCTTTGAAACTTAGGAAGTTTATATTTTTTAATATCATCCTCAAAACTTACTAAACGCTCTCTTTCGTCTCTAGAATATCTGATTATAATTTCTCTGGCATCAACATATTCTACAACTCCTTCGCCTTCGGCATTAATCAATACACGAGAATCTCTAGCAACACCGCCCTCAATTCCAGTTCCCACTATTGGAGATTCAGAATTTAATAGTGGAACAGCTTGACGCATCATGTTAGATCCCATCAATGCACGGTTAGCATCATCGTGTTCCAAGAAAGGAATTAATGAAGCAGCAATGGATGCAATTTGATTGGGAGCTGTATCAATTAAATCAACATTTTCTTTTTCGATATTTGGATAATCTGCAAGAGATCTTGCTTTTACTCTATCTCTTTCAATAACTCCATTATCATCCATTAAAGTAGTAGCTTGAGCAATAATTTTATTTTCTTCTTGCTCGGCACTTAAATAAGTTGGAGGAACATCTTTTTGAACCACCCCATTTTTCACTTCATAATATGGGGTTTCAATAAATCCCAACTTATCAATTTTCGCATAAACACTTAAAGAAGAAATCAAACCAATATTTGGCCCCTCGGGTGTTTCAATGGTACATAAACGACCATAGTGAGTATAGTGAACATCTCGTACTTCGAAACCTGCTCTCTCTCTAGATAATCCACCAGGACCCAAAGCCGAAATACGGCGTTTGTGAGTTAACTCAGAAAGTGGATTTGTTTGATCCATAAACTGTGAAAGCTGATTGGTACCAAAGAATGAATTGATTACTGAGGAGAGTGTTTTTGCATTAATTAATTCAGTCGGAGTAAATACCTCATTATCTCGTACGTTCATTCTTTCACGTATAGTACGAGCCATACGGGCCAAACCAACTCCAAACTGTTGATATAATTGCTCACCAACCGTTCTTACACGACGATTACTTAAGTGATCAATATCATCAACATCAGTTTTTGCATTCACAAGTTTGATAAGATACTTAATAATTTCAATGATATCTTCCTTAGTAAGAACACGAGTATTCAAACTTGTATTTAATTCTAATTTAGTATTGATTCTATAGCGACCAACCTCACCTAAATCGTATCGGGTATCAGAAAAGAACAACTTATCAATAATACCACGAGCTGTTTCTTCATCAGGTGGTTCAGCATTACGAAGCTGACGATAGATATACTCTACAGCTTCTTTCTCACTGTTAGCAGGATCTTTCTGAAGAGTATTAAAGATGATAGCGTAGTCGCGACTAGCTTCACTATCTTTATGAATAAATATAGTTTTAATTCCGGCATCTAGAATAGAAGCCATATGATCTTTTTCAAGAACAGTTTCTCTTTCAATGATTACGTCAGTTCTTTCAATAGAAACAACTTCTCCGGTATCTTCATCTACAAAATCTTCAATCCACTTACGAACCACATGAGCAGCTAATCTTTTACCAACAACTCTTTTTAAGCCAGTTTTAGATACTTTGATTTCTTGAGCAAGATCAAATATCTCTAGAATATCTTTATCACTTTCAAAACCAATAGCTCTTAACAAAGTAGTAACAGGTAATTTCTTCTTTCTATCAATATATGCGTACAAAACACTATTTATATCGGTAGAGAATTCCATCCAAGAACCTTTAAAAGGGATAATTCTTGCAGAATATAACTGTGTTCCATTAGCGTGACGGCTTTGGCCAAAAAACACGCCAGGAGAACGATGGAGCTGTGAAACGATAACACGTTCTGCGCCGTTCACAATAAATGTTCCTTTGGGGGTCATGTAAGGAATCATTCCAAGATATACATCTTGAATTATTGTTTCAAAATCCTCATGCTCAGGATCTGTACAATAAAGCTTAAGCTTAGCTTTTAGCGGAACACTATATGTTACCCCTCGGTATGTACACTCCTCCATTGAATATCGTGGAGGATCGACAAAATAATCCAGAAATTCCAACACAAAGTTATTCCTTGCATCAGTTATTGGAAAGTTTTCGCTAAAAACTTTAAAAAGGCCTTCATTGCTTCTATTCTCAGGGTTTGTCTCCAACTGAAAAAACTCCTGAAAAGATTTCAATTGAATATCCAGAAAGTCAGGGTATTCAAGGCGAATCTTTGAAGAAGCAAAGTTTATTCTTTCTTTAATATTAGTTGCCAAGGCTATAAGATTTTAATGGTTATGATATTTACGAAAATAGACACCTGATAATACGACGAAAAATAGACATGCAGGAAAAGCCTGCATTGCCTATTCTTCGAAGTTTTGTTATGTTGAGATAACTACTTGATTTCAACCTCAGCACCAGCTTCTTCAAGAGATGCTTTCAATGCTTCAGCTTCATCTTTGCTTACACCTTCTTTAAGAGGTGCAGGAGCGCTATCTACTAAACCTTTAGCTTCTTTTAATCCTAAGCTTGTTAATTCTTTAACTAACTTAACAACAGCTAATTTTGATGATCCAGCAGCAGTTAAAATTACATCGAATTCTGTTTGCTCTGCAGCAGCTTCATCGCCACCAGCAGCAGGACCAGCAACAGCTACAGCAGCTGCAGCAGGCTCAATACCATACTCATCTTTTAAAATCTCGGCTAATTCATTAACCTCTTTTACAGTTAAATTTACTAACTGTTCTGCAAATTCTTTAATATCTGCCATCTTATTTATTGTTTAAATTGTTTTAAATTTATTTCAATTATTCAGGACGCTCTGACAAGGTTTTCACTAGGCCAGCAATAGTATTTCCACCTGATTGTAAAGCAGAAATAACATTTTTTGCTGGAGATTGTAGTAACATAACGATATCTCCAATAAGCTCCTCTTTTGATTTGATACTTGCTAAAGTATCGAGTTGATTATCACCTATATAAATAGATTCTTCAACATAAGCACCTTTCAATAATGGTTTTTCTGCTTTTTTACGCATCAACTTGATGAGTTTAGCAGGCGCATTACCAACATTTGAAAACATTACAGCAGAGTTTCCAACTAAAACTTCGTAAATATCGTCGAAGTTTTTATCAGATTGATCCATTGCAATTTTCAACAAGGTGTTTTTAGCTACAACTAATTTTACGTCTCTTTTAAATGATTCTCTTCGTAAATTACTGGTATCTTCGGCATTTAAACCGCTGATATCTGTCACATATAAATGTGTATATTCATCTACTAAAGCTTTTAAAGACTCTATTAATTGATTTTTACCTTCTTTCTTCATACTATAATTCTTTATAGATTGCCGAAAACATATTTCGTGTTAAAGGGCAACTGATTTGGGATCAATTTGAATACCTGGACTCATAGTACTACTAATGTAAATACTAAGAACATAAGTCCCTTTAGCAGCAGCTGGCTTCATTTTGATAATAGTACTTAAGATTTCATTGGCATTCTCTACAAGTTTTTCAGTTGAAAAAGAAACTTTTCCAATTCCTGAATGAACTATACCAAATTTATCTACTCTAAAATCAACCTTACCTGCTTTTGCTTCAGCAACAGCTTTACCAATTTCCATGGTAACAGTTCCTGTTTTAGGATTAGGCATTAAGCCTCTAGGTCCAAGAATTCTACCAAGCGCACCAACTTTTGGCATTACGCTAGGCATGGTGATCACCACATCAACATCCGTCCAACCGCCTTTTATCTTGGCGACATAATCGTCAAGACCTACATAATCAGCTCCGGCAGCTTTAGCTTCTTCTTCTTTTTCTGGTGTACAAAGAACCAATACTCTTAAGTCTTTACCTGTTCCATGAGGAAGTGTTACAGATCCACGCACCAATTGGTTTGCTTTTCTAGGATCCACTCCTAATCTCATGTCTATATCAACAGACGCATCGAATTTTGTATTAGTGATATCTTTAACCACTGCAACAGCTTCGCTTAAGGTATAAATCTTTTCAGCATCAAATTTTGCTAAAGCTTCTTTTCTTTTTTTTGTGATTTTACCCATTTAATTTAATTTTTTACACATTAAGTATACAAATACTTTTAGAAAGGTCTCTCACCTTTAATTTTAACTCCCATACTACGTGCGGTTCCAGCAATCATATTCATGCAAGATTCAACAGTAAACGCATTCATGTCTACAATTTTACCTTCTGCAATTGTTCTTACTTGATCCCAACTGATAGTAGCTACTTTAACTCTATTAGGTTCGGAAGAACCTTTTTTAAGCTTAGCAGCTTCTAAAATTTGTACAGCAACAGGTGGTGTTTTTAGAATAAACTCAAAAGATTTATCCTTAAATACTGTAATAATTACAGGTATTGTTTTACCAGCTTGCTCCTGTGTACGAGAATTAAATTGCTTACAAAACTCCATTATATTAACACCTTTAGCACCTAATGCAGGTCCTACGGGTGGTGATGGATTTGCAGCTCCTCCTTTGATTTGCAACTTAATTAATCCACTAACTTCTTTAGCCATTTTATATATTTAATAAAGGATTAATAAAGATTTGATTTATTACGATTCTTTTGCAACTTGCATAAAACCAAGCTCTAGCGGAGTCTTTCTTCCGAAAATCTTCACCATTACTTTTAATTTACGCTTTTCTTCATTGATTTCTTCTATAACTCCGGTAAAAGAATTAAACGGTCCGTCAATAACTGTTACAGATTCGCCAACAATAAAAGGAACACTAAGTTCTTCACCTTTTTCGCCAAGTTCGTCAACCTTCCCAAGTATTCTTTTTACTTCGGATGAACGCAGCGCGTCGGGCTCTCCCTTTGTTCCTAAAAAACCAATAACATTAGGTACTCCTTTAACCATATGTTGAATTTCACCTTCTAGTACAGAAACTTCAATCAACACATAACCCGGGAAGTAATTCCTTTCTTTAATGATTTTCTTACCATTACGAATCTGATAAACCTTTTCAGTAGGAATGAGTATCTGTGAAATCTTATCCTCGTAACTCAGGCGTCGTATCTCACTTTCTAAATACTCCTTAACTTTTTTTTCTTTCCCACTAATGGCTCTAACTACATACCATTTTTTCTTTTGCTCACTCATAGTTTATCAAATCAAGATGTTTCCAAGAATAAAACCAAATAACTATAACGAAATAATACTATTGTCCACTAAAAGAGACCGTAGAAATTTTCTAAGATCAATCCAAATGTTTTATCCATCAAGAATACCGTTAAAGCGATAATCAGGGAAGCAATGGATACAACGATAGCACTATTTTGGAGTTCATTCCAAGTAGGCCAAGATACCTTATGAATTAATTCATTATAAGATTCTTGAGCATATTTAACTAAACCCATTTTAATTTAAGTTTAAATAATTAGCACGGGTGGTAGGACTCGAACCCACGACTCCTGGTTTTGGAGACCAGAGCTCTACCAACTGAGCTACACCCGTGTTTGAAATTATCCGATATGGCAGGTAAAAATGCTTTTCAGCATTTTTACCCTGATATCAAATTTAATCTCACTATTATATTTTCTGTTACTTTAAAACTTCAGTTACCTGACCAGCACCAACAGTTCTACCACCTTCACGAATAGCAAAACGTAAACCTTTATTCATTGCTATTTCAGCAATCAGCTTTACTTCTATAGTCAAGTTATCACCAGGCATAACCATTTCTACGCCTTCTGGTAAGAAGATTTCTCCTGTAACGTCAGTTGTTCTGAAGTAGAATTGAGGACGATACTTATTATGGAATGGAGTGTGACGTCCACCTTCTTCTTTTTTCAAGATATAAACTTCAGCTTTGAAATGATCATATGGAGTAACTGTATTTTTAGCAGCAATTACCATACCTCTAGTAATATCTTTTTTGTCTACACCTCTCAATAGTAAACCAGCATTATCACCTGCTTGACCTTGATCAAGTATCTTACGGAACATTTCAACACCAGTAACAACTGAAGTTAGTTTTTCAGCACCCATTCCAATGATATCAACTGGATCACCAGTATTGATGATACCTGTTTCTATTCTACCTGTAGCAACAGTACCACGTCCTGTAATAGAGAAAATATCCTCAACAGGCATTAGGAATGGTTTATCTTGGTCACGCTCAGGAAGCGGAATCCATGTATCACAAGCTTCCATAAGCTCCATGATTTTTTCAACCCATTTACCTTCCATATTCAAACCACCTAAAGCAGATCCTTGAATCACAGGAGTG
>Ga0256826_1000730_pt1 | contig 20175 bp, 23 predicted proteins | sample CV79metaG_FD_185975 | JGI IMG/M metagenome (GOLD analysis project Ga0256826, IMG submission 185975) | Hydrothermal vent microbial communities from East Pacific Rise, Pacific Ocean - CV79 | ecosystem: Environmental > Aquatic > Marine > Hydrothermal vents | place: Pacific Ocean: East Pacific Rise...
ACAAGTGAAGTATTTACATCAGCTTGAAGTACCTGCAAAGAGTGACTTTTTGGTTGATGGGAAATATACCTTTGAAGTGGGAGGAGAGGGTAAAGGATTTAAACAGATAAAAGATGTAGATAATGGATATTTGGTGATAGATACAGATAGTACTGAAAATCCTAATAAGATACCTCTTTGGCTGTTTGGGTTTTTGTATTAGTAGTTCTTACTTTTATACTAGTATAAAAAATGCTATAATCATCCTAGTATAAAAGGATAAACTATGAAAAAAACTTTCAAAAAGCTCATAGTTAACTTTCAAGAACGAACTTTTGGAAAGATAGTAGCACGAGATTATGAGATACCAACAACCACCAAAAAATTTGTCAATATGGGAACGCTGATAAGTGTCAATAAGTATAACGTCCCAATTTATATAAGTTAGTCTGATGATTTTAAATTGATTGGCTTAAAGGCTAAACTCAACAAGAGTAAAATATCAAATAAATTAACATTTAGATATAATTCGCACAATAATATGAAAGTAGGGGAACTCTCTGCTTTTTGAAGGAAATATATGTTCGTAGATAGTGTAGATTTGATAGTTAGTTCGGGTAAAGGTGGGGCAGGGTGTGTCTCGTTTTGGACAGAGAAGTTTGTAGCCCAAGGTGGACCTGATGGTGGAGATGGTGGAAAAGGTGGTCATATCTATTTTGTTGTAGATAATAATACCGATACACTCTCAGCTCTTAGAGGTCGTAATCATATAAAAGCTGAAAATGGTCAACCTGGTGAGGGTCGTAAGTGTTATGGTCGTAAAGGGAAGAGTGTAGATATTGTTGTTCCTCCTGGTACACAGATTGTTGATGCTTTGACAGATGAGGTGCTTTATGATTTGGTAGAGGAGGGGACTAGGGTTCTCTTTTTGGAGGGTGGAAAAGGTGGACTTGGAAATACACACTTTAAACACTCCTCAAATCAGAGACCAACATATGCACAACCAGGGCTTCCAGGGGTTACTAAAGAGCTTAGACTTGAGATGAAAATGATAGCTGATGTGGGATTGGTAGGGTATCCAAGTGTTGGAAAATCTACACTTATTTCATCTATTTCAAATGCAAAACCAAAAGTAGCCTCTTATGAATTTACAACACTTATTCCAAATCTTGGAGTAGTAATGGTGGGAGAGTTTGACTCTTTTATGATGGCAGATATCCCTGGAATTATTGAGGGTGCTAGTGATGGTCGTGGTCTTGGTTTGGAGTTTTTAAGACATATTGAGAGAACAAAAACACTTCTTTTGCTTGTTGATGCTGCTAACTACCGAGAGATGAAGTATCAGTATGAGACACTTTTAGTTGAGCTTCAACGCTACTCTAGTGAATTAGCTAAAAGAAGATTTGCTGTAGCAATTACTAAGTGTGATACATTCCCTATAGAGGAGGTCAATGAGTTAACTCAAAAGTTTTTAGATGATATAGGATTAGAACCAAACAAAACACTCAATAGATTTAAGGCAAATAAAGAGTATATATCATATGGATTTAAAGAGGACTTTGGAGTAGAATTGCCACAAGATGAGCCTCTATTTGTCTTGCCTATCTCCTCTATCTCTCACTTAAATACAGAAGCATTACGATATTCACTCAAAAATTTTGTAGTCTCTGTTTCAGAGCAAGAGAGAGAGGATGAGGAGTAATGTCCTATAGACGTATTGTTATCAAAGTTGGTTCTCATGTTTTGACTAAAGATTTAGAGATAGCACGAGATAGAATGCAAAATATTGTAGAGCTTATCTCTACACTTATGAGAATAGATATAGATGTTATATTGGTAAGTTCAGGAGCTGTTTTAGCAGGATATTCTCAATTACATTTAGATATGTTTTCAACTGAAAATAAACAGGTTCTAGCCTCCATAGGTCAATCATATCTTCTGCGAATGTATCAAGAGGATTTTGAGAAGCAGGGTATGTTATGCTCTCAAATACTTATCAATACAGCAGAGTTTGACTCAAAAAGTATTACAAATCTTGCAAAACAGGCAGTTGATAATCTACTAAAAAATGGTGTTGTTCCTATTATTAATGAGAATGATGTAACCTCTATTGACGAGCTTGTTTTTGGGGATAATGATAAACTATCAGCCCATGTAGCACACTATTTTGATGCAGAGCTTTTGGTACTTTTATCTGATATTGATGCCTATTATGACAAAAATCCAAAAGAGTATGATGATGCTAAACCATATCGTAAAGTGTCACAGATACCAAAAGAGGATTTAGAGTTAGAGTTGGTTTCAGATAATGAGTTTGCAACAGGAGGGATAGTCTCTAAATTAAAGGCTATTCAGTTTATATTAGATAATGACAAAGAGGCATTTCTTGCAACAGGTTTTAATCTCTTTGATGTTAAAAATTTTCTGCTTAACAAGAGACATGAGGGTGGAACTTTTTTCAAAAAAAGTTTTGATTAATTTAAAAAAGGAATTTTTGTGAGAGAAGTGCTATTTTTAACTCTCTTTACTACCATATATCTAACCTCTCTATTTGGAGAGGATGACGATATTTTAAAACGTACATTAAATAGTGATTGTACTCTAAAAGATTACTATACTTATGAGGAGTTACAATCTCCTGATAATGCTCACTCTATTCCTCAAATGTTTTCAAAAGGTATATTTTATGGTCGTTTACGCCTAAATAGTTTTGCTTTTGATTGGAAAAATGAGATAAAGGGTTCAAGAGAAGACCATCAGCTCTTTGGTTTTGGTGGAAGTTTTGTTTTTAAAAGTGCTAATTTTAATAATTTTGCTGTTGTAGCAGGACTCTATACCTCTTTTAATCCAATTAGTAATGGTGATGAGAATGTAGAGACCTATAAGGCAGGAAAGGGAACTCTTAGTCGTTATGATGCCTCCAAGACAGGTAAAAAGAGTATTACAGCATTAGCCCAAGCATATATGGAGTATATTGATAGAGGTGTGACTCTTAAATTTGGTCGTTTTCTATTTGAGTCATTTTTGACAAAGAGTAATGATACAAAAATGATACCAAATAGTTTTGAAGGATTTGCTCTTACGAGTAGGAAGATATTTGATAGCAAGATAAAACTAGCATACTTAAGCAGACAAAAGCTTAGAGACCACTCTAATTTTCATCATGTTCTAGCCTATGGTGATGACCCTAAGGATGATTATGCTCAATATACTCAAAATGATGATAGTGCTATGCATAAAGGTCTCACTATGAGTAGATTAAAAGAGCATAAAATAGATGATAAACTTTTTGTAGCAGAGATACTTCATTCACCTATGGAGAATCTATTTTTGACAGGAAACTATACAGCCGTTCCTGATTTAATCTCTTCGGCTATGTTAGAGGCAAAATATAAATATTATATACGCAATTTTTTGATTATTCCTGCTGTTCGTTATATGAAACAGTATGATAATGGTGCAGGAGAGATAGCAGGAGCAAATCTAAAAAATAATACCGTTGGATATAACAATATGGATAGTTTAGATAGCTCACTATTTGCAACCAAAATAGATATTAGAGATGATATTTGGAAGTTGCGTATAGCCTACTCAAAAGTTGCAGACAAAGGGGATATTGTAGCTCCATGGAGAGGTTTCCCTACAGGTGGATTTACTCGTGCAATGGGTCAATATAACTGGTATGCCAATACCAAAACCTATATGTTACGTTTGGATTATGATTTTGAAGAGGCTGGATTGATACCAGAGGTTAAAGCCTATATTAGATATGCTATTCAAGATTTTGATGATAAAAAAGCAGGAGTTCAAGCAGACTCAAAAGTTATGACTCTTGATATTTTAAAATATTTTGACTCTATACCAAATCTATATGTTAAGACCCGTCTAGCTCATATTGATGGAGAGAGTCAAAACATATCACTAGATGGTAAAGTTAAAAAAGACCCATCTTATAATGAGTTACGTTTTGAGGTAAATTACCTCTTTTAAAGGATAAAAAATGAAATTTATAATATTAGCGTTACTCTTGACTATAAATAGTTACGCTTCAACCATAAAAATTGCTGTAGCGGCCAATGTCTCCTATGCAATAGGGGAGTTAAAAAAAGAGTTCAATATCATATACCCAGATATAAAAGTAGAAGTTATCTTGGGTGGAACAGGAAAACTTTTTGCCCAAATTCAGCATAATGCACCATATGATATACTCTTATCTGCAAATATGTTATACCCACAAAAACTATATGATAAAGGTCAAGCCATTACTAGACCATTGGTTTATGCACAGGGTTCATTAGTATATCTAAGCTCCAAAAAGCATGATTTATCAAAAGGGATAGAGCTAGTTTTAGATAAAAATATTAAACGAATAGCTATCGCTAATCCAAAACTAGCCCCATATGGAATAGCAACAGTTGAAGCTCTAAAAAATGCAAATCTATATGAAAAAGTTAAATCAAAATTTGTCTATGGAAACTCCATCTCTCAAACTGTAACATATGCGATAAAAGCAACAGATTTAGGTTTTATTGCCAAATCAGCACTCTACAGTCCACAAATGTCTCATTTCAAAAAAGGAACTCATTGGAGTGAGGTTAACCCCAAACTATACACCCCAATAGACCAAGGGATTGTACTATTGAAACATGGCGAGAAATCCATTGAAGCTTCTGCTTTTTACACATTCATCTTCTCAAAAAAAGCAGAAAATATCTTTAAAAAGTTTGGCTATATTATCCCATGAATCAGTTAACTGCCACCGTTAAGCAGATAGAGTATGTAGATAATCTACATTTGGTATCTTTTGAATTAGGAAATCAAATGCTTAAGATGGTAAGTTTGGAGTTAAATGAGTTAATAGAGATAAAAAAAAGCTTTAAATTAAGTGTAAAATCAACAAATATCTCTATAGCCAAAAACTTTTCAGGAGTTATAAGCTACATAAATCAGTTAAATGCAAAAATAATAGATGTAAACAATGGAATCCTACTAAGTAGCATAAAAGTCAAAGTAGAAGGATTTGAACTAGAGAGTCTAATAACTTTAGAAGCCTCTTTAAATATGTCTTTAAGAGTAGGTGACAAGGTGATAGTATTGATTAAAGAGAGTGAGATTTCGGTTTGTGGCTAAAGAGTTCCAAAAACATTATAGACATCTTGCAAAACTCTTTGGAATCGGCGACTTTAGTCCCGAATAAGGCGAGACTAAAGCCATCGTTTCCTAGTTTTGCAAGAACTCTTGTGATATAATGAATCGAATAATTATAGTATTGAAAAGACGAATTTATGGAGATTTTTAGAAAATGCTAGAGACCCTAGAAACCATAGACCTAAGCCCCTTTATTCTCTCCTTTAAACTGGCAGGATTAACCACTCTTATACTTTTTTTTATAAGCTTACCTTTGGCATGGTATCTCTCTTTGAGTAAATCAAAAGCAAAGCCATTTTTGGAGGCTGTTACTGCTTTGCCTATTGTTTTGCCTCCGTCTGTTTTGGGGTTTTATATCTTGATTCTATTTGCAAAGGTTGATTTGGCTTTTACTTTTAATGGGTTGGTTATTGCTAGTTGCTTCTACTCCTTGCCTTTTATGGTTCAGCCGTTGCAGGGTGGGTTTGAGTCTCTTAATCAAAATATGTTAGAGGCATCTTATGTTAGTGGAAAGAGTCGATTTGTTACGCTTTTTAGGGTCGCTTTGCCCAATATTAAACCTGCTCTTCTTACCTCTCTTATTATCACTTTTGCTCATACGGTGGGGGAGTTTGGGGTGGTTTTGATGATAGGTGGGAGTATTCCCAATGAGACAAAGGTAGCATCTATTGCTATCTATGAGATGGTGGAGATTATGGATTATGATACAGCTCATATCTATAGTGGGATAATGGTACTTATTAGTTTTATGGTACTTTTGAGTGTCTATATTTTTAACCATTCACAAAAGAGAATTGGAGGATTTCATTAATGACAACAGATGAGTTTTTGGAGGTTTTGACTATTTTAGAGCAGAATATTTCTGCTGATACTCCTAGTAATATTTTAAAAAATAGTTTTAGACGAACCCCTTATACTATATTGATGGCAACGCTTTTAAGTCTACGAACCAAAGATGAGAATACAGCTCGTGTCTGCAAAGAGCTTTTTATCGTGGCTAATACCCCTCAAAAGATGTTAGATATCCCTATTGAGAGGCTTGAAGAGATGGTTAAACCTACAGGTATGTATCGTAAAAAGGCAGGGATATTAAAAGAGGTGTCGCAAACTTTAATAGATAGATTTGACTCTGCTGTTCCAAATACAAAAGATGAACTCTTAAGTATTCGAGGGATAGGGGAGAAGAGTGCAAATATTGTTTTAAATAACGCTTTTGATATTCCCACTATTGCTGTAGATACTCATGTTCATCGTATTCCTAATATGCTTGGATTTATAGATACTAAAACAGAAAAAGAGACACAAAGGAGGCTCTCTAGTAGAGTTCCAAAAGAGTATTGGAGTAGATTAAATTTTACAGTTGTTAGTTTTGGTCAAACTATCTGCTTACCACGAAATCCAAAGTGTGAGATTTGTCCTATTGTTGAGTACTGCAAGAGGGATATTGAGTGATAAAAATAAATATAGATAAAAAACTACAGGGTGCAAGTGGTGAGATGCACTTAAATATTCATTTAAATATAGAGGAGGGTAGTTTTTTGGCTATTGCAGGGCAGAGTGGTAGTGGCAAGACTACACTGTTGAGAATAGTTGCAGGACTTGAAGATGCAGATGGAACTATTGAGGTTGGTGATGAGGTTTGGCTTGATAATCATAAGAGATTAGCTCCTCAAAAGAGGAATATAGGTTATGTATTTCAAGACTATGCACTCTTTGCCAATATGAGTGTAGAGGGGAATTTACTTTTTGTTAAGCGAGATAGAGAATTGGCTAATCATTTGATGCAGATAACAGAGCTTAGTGACCTTAGAGATAGACTTCCAAATAGTTTGAGTGGTGGACAGCAACAGCGTGTCTCTTTGTGTCGTGCTATGATGAATAGACCTAAACTTCTACTTATGGATGAGCCACTTTCTGCTCTTGACCCTGCTATGAGAACTAAGCTTCAAAATGAGATATTGCAACTACATAAGGAGTTCGGTACAACAACTATTATGGTTAGCCATGACCCAAGTGAGATTTATCGTTTAGCCTCTCGTGTAGTTGTTTTGGAGTTGGGTAGGGTGGTTAGTGATGGAACAACCAAAGAGGTGTTACTAAAAACCAATGGTTCTCAAAAATTTGCTTTTGAGGGTGAACTATTGGATATCATAAAGGTTGATGTTATTCATATAGCTATTGTCTCTATTGGTCAGCAGTTAGTTGAAGTTGTGCTAACCAATGGTGAAGCAAAGAGTTTGACTATTGGTGATAGGGTCACTGTTAGTACAAAAGCTTTTACTCCACATATTGTTTAAATAAGTAGTTGATTAATATTATTCAGTTGCTTTTGAGACTTCATCTTCTGTATAGTTAGAGAGTGAATCCCACGGATTACCATCTGCTCCATCCTCTGTAAAGTAGATATAGCTAAATTTATGCTCTCTTGCAAAAGATATTAAATCATCTACGCTATCCCCTTGCATCTCATATATAAGTAGAGATAGTTTTGTCTCATCTGTTGGTGTATTATAGCTTGATGGTGGATTATCCAATAGCTCTTGGTGTTCATTCTCATAGCTTACAACGATACTAGCCATACCACTATCTATATAGTCTGAGTTGGTTGTTGTCCCTGGATTAATAATAACAAAATCCAATCCTCTATCTTTTGCCTCATCACTTAGGTTAGTATAATATTCAACATCTGAACCCTCTGTACTAACCTCATCAAAGAATATACCACTTACTCCATACTCTTTATATATATCTTTCCAAGCTTCCATATCATCAATTATCTCTTGGCTATCACGTTTGGCATATTTTGTATATACATACCCTATTACTTTGATATTTGCATCGGCAAGTTCTTTAATCCCTTTTGCATAGTTATCATCTTTTTCTCTAAAGTGACCATGTTTACTTGGATTTATAATCGCTACAATTTCTGTATTTTTGTGGTTCTCTTGTATATCTATAAGATTTTTCCAGTTTTCATCTGGATAGATATATAGAGGAATTAAAATCTTTAAATCCTCTTTATCGTTATCTAACTCATCTTTTAGTAGTTGGTTTAGCCATTGTGCTACTTTTTTAAAACTGATATTTTTATCTCCATCTTCATTTACTAAATGTTTTTCATATGTGGTGGCAAAACCTAGATGATATATACCATCAAATACTCTATTAATAGCATTTTTTTCAAATAGTTTTGTTTTTGCTCCATCTTTCTGTACCTTGTGGTATCCTGTCTCTTCGTTCTCCTCGTCATCTCCATGTAACATTGCCCACTCTGTTGAGTAGTTTTCTACTAAAAATTGGTTCATAGATTTGATATTCTCTTTGGTAAAGATACCACTATCTCCTGCATTAGTAGCCTCAATACTCTCTAAAATTAGCTTATTCATACCATTTGCACTCTTTGCACCAACTCTCATGTCACCTGTAGAGATATGACGATTTAACCCTTCATCATTATATATAATATCTACAATAATATCTAGTCCTGTATCTGTTTGTGCTACAACCTCTTTTATATTAGGATTAAATAGAGTGCCTGATTCTAAATCCTCTTTTAGTAAGCTATCTAACCATTTTGCTACATTTTTGTATCCAGCATTTTTATCTCCATCTTCATTTAAGAGACGATTTTTTAGATGTGTTTCAAATCCAAGATGATATATACTATCAAAAATTTTATTGATAGCATTTCTATCAAATAGTTTTGTTTTTGCTCCATCATTAACTACCTTATGAAAACCTGTCTCACTATCATCTTCATCATCTCCATGTAACCTAACCCACTCCTCTTGATGATTTGTAAAAATATAGTCATTTATCTCTCTAGTATCTGCTATAGAGATTTTTTTATCATTTGCAACACCTGTATCTATAATAGCTTGTATGATTATCTCATTCATTCTCTTTGCAGACTCTATTGCCTCCCTAATATCATCTGCATCTACTTTTCGATTAAGTCGTTTATCCTCTTCTATGATAGTGATAACTCTATCCAAGCCACTTTTTTTTGTAGAGAATATACTCGCTCCCATACCCATACGATTATCTGCAAAGCCTAATGATGGAATTAATCCTATTGCAGGAACAGCACACAAGCTCTTTAAAAAACTTCTTCTTTTCATAATTTTTCCTTCTCTTTTTTATAGTCTAAGATAAAATTTATTTTTAAATATTAACTTTTAAACAAAAGAAATTATAAAGGATTAAAAATTATGATAAGCTTAATAACTCTTTTTTATCTCTTGAAAGACACTTTGTGCAAGATTTTAGTGTATTTTTTTCTATTATAATATGCAGTGCTTCTATATTTTCTATCTTTACAATATGGTTTGTTATGCTAATAATTTTAGATTTTTTTAGACGGCTTAAGATACGAGATAGAGTCTCTGGGGTTATATTTAATATAGATGCAATCTCATTATTTTTTACATTATTAAAGACATCTATCTCATTTAATATAAGGTCTGCAACTTTTGCTTCTGATGATAAGATTGTCTCTTTGTGAACCAAAGATGAGAGCATCATCACCTTATTTGTCATAGATTTGAGTAGTGCCAATGAGAAGTGTTGATTTTTTAGGTACTCCATAACTTTTTTAAAATGTAGAAGTCCTATTGTTCCACCATCTTTGGATATAAACTCGCAAGTAGCAGGAAAAGCAACCTGCTCTAAACAGGCATACTCTCCAATTGTTGCAGGAGCGTTTAGCCTATGAAGTTGTATCATACTATCTTTTGGAGATGTTTTATATAGTCTTACTTGACCACGCAGTAGAATATGAAGGTAGTCACTAGCATCTCCTTCATAAAATACTATACTTCTTTTGCTAAAATGTCTAATGTAGACATTATCATACAACTCTTTGTGAAACTTCTTATCTAAGTGGGAAAATAGTGGGATATTCTCAATTTTTATCATATAATGCACCTTTTTATTAGAGAGGATTATAACAAAAATGATTAAAATAATATTTAAATTATTAATAATAAGTGATATACTTTGGAAAAAATTAAGAAACTTTCTCTTAATGATGAAAAATAATCTGCTATAATTCGCCTAAAATTTGAGGAGAGTCTAGTGAATAGAGTTTTAAGAAGAGTAGTTTATATGGGAACACCTCACTATGCAAAAGAGATACTACAGAGACTTATTTCAGATAATAATATAGAGATTCCTTTGGTTCTTACCCAACCAGACCGAAAAGCAGGTCGTAGAGGAGATTTGAAATCTCCTGATGTTAAACTCTTGGCATTAGAGCATGGATTGGAAGTTTTACAGCCAGAAAAACTATTAGATGATGGAGTTTATGACGCGATTGTTAATGCAAACCCAGACTATATTGTTGTAGCTGCTTTTGGACAACTTTTACCAAAAAGTATTTTGGATATAGCTCCATGTATTAATCTTCATGCTTCACTTCTTCCTAAATATAGAGGGGCTAGTCCAGTTCAGCAGTCACTCTTAAATGCAGATAGATTTACAGGTATTACAGCTATGTTGATGGAGGAGGGGCTTGATAGTGGTCCTATTTTGGGTTATCGCTATTTTAAAATTCCAAATAGTATGACTCTTACAGAACTTATGGCACGTCTTAGTGAAGATGCTTCATCTTTGACTACAGATATTATCTATAATTTTGAGATGCTTGAGCCACTAGAGCAGATTAGAGCCGAGGCTACACACTGTAAAAAGATAAAAAAAGCAGATGGAGAGGTAGATTTTGAGAATGCTCAAAAACTTTATGATAAATATAGGGCTTTTGAGGGTTGGCCAGGTATCTTTGAAAAGAGTGGTGTTAAGCTTTTTGATATTGAGCTAATAGATACTACTCAAAAGGGTATGGCAGGAGAGATTTTAGATATCAATGAGAGTTCAGTTTCAATATCATGTGCCATTGGAGCTATTAAAATTGGAAAGCTACAGCCTCCATCTAAGAGAGCGATGGATGCAAAAGCATATTGTGTTGGGAGGGGATTAAAAGTTGGACATACTCTATTTTAATGAATTAACATCAACACAAACATATTTAGTTGAGCAGTTAAAAGATAAAAAAGTATCTGCTCCAATAGCCGTAATAGCAAAAAGACAGACAGCTGGAATTGGAAGTAGAGATAACAGTTGGGAGGGTGGAGATGGAAATCTTTTTTTCTCTTTTGCTTTAGATATAGAGAGTTTACCTAATGATTTGGCTTTAAGTTCAGCATCCATATATTTTTCATATATTATGAAGGAGTTATTGATGGATTTAACAGATGATGTTTGGTTAAAATGGCCTAATGATTTATACCAAAATGAACATAAAATAGGTGGAACTATAACAAAAAAAATAGATAATATTTTAGTTTGTGGAATGGGAATAAATTTGAAAAAAAATTCAAATGGCTTTGAAGCATTAAATCTGGACATCGAGGCTAATATTTTACTGAAAAACTACCTAGATGAGGTAAAAAAATATCCAACATGGAAGCATATCTTTAGTAAGTATGAGATAGAATTCGAGAGAAATAAGTCTGTCTCTGCTCATGTCAAGGGGGAGCATAAAAGCCTTCAAAATGCTATTTTACGGGAAGATGGCTCATTGACAATTAATAAAAAGAGAGTATATAGTTTAAGATGAGTGAAATAATTGCAATCGCTAACCAAAAGGGAGGCGTAGGAAAAACTACAACCGCTGTTAATCTTGCTGCATCGTTGTCAGATAGTGGTAAAAAAGTACTCTTAATTGATGCTGACCCACAGACAAATGCAACTACAAGTTTAGGCTTTAATCGTAATGATTATGAGTATAATATATATCATGTTCTAATTGGTATAAAAAAAGCCTCTGATGTTATTTTAAAATCAAAAATTGATAATTTAGATGTAATCCCTGCTAATATAGGTTTAGTGGGTATAGAGAAGGAGTTTTATGACCCAAATAAGAAAAATAGGGAACTTTTATTAAAAAAAGCACTTAAGCCTATAAAACATAAGTATGATTATATTTTGATTGATTCACCTCCTGCATTAGGTCCTATAACGATTAATGCTTTGGGTGCTTCTGATTCTGTTATTATTCCAATACAGTGTGAATTTTTTGCACTAGAGGGGTTAGCACAGCTACTCAATACAATCAATCTTCTAAAAAAATCTATTAATCCAAAATTGAAGATTAAGGGTTTTTTGCCAACTATGTATTCAGTTCAAAACAATCTATCTAAGCAGGTCTTGCAAGATTTAGAGCATCATTTCAAAGATAAACTATTTTTAAATAAAGATAATGAGTTTATTATTGTTCCAAGAAATATTAAAATTGCAGAGAGTCCTAGTTTTGGACAGCCTGTAACTACCTATGCACAGAAGTCTAAAGGTGCAAAAGCCTATAATAACTTAGCAAAAAGTATTCTAAAAGGATAAAATATGGCATTAGGTAGAGGATTGGGTGCAATACTAGATGAGGTTGGACAAGCTTATGAGAATGAAGCAGGAGGCTTAAATGTTAATTCATCTGGTCAAATAAGAGAGCTTGATATAGAAGATATTTCCGCTAATCCATATCAACCAAGAAAATATTTTGATGAAGAGGCTCTTTGGGAACTTGCTGAATCTATTAAGGAGTATGGTCTTCTTCAACCTATTATTGTAATAGACAAAGGGGATGATGAGTATCTTTTGGTAGCAGGTGAGCGTCGTCTTAGGGCTCATGAGTTAGCAGAACTTGATACTATTAAAGCTATTATTGCTGATGTAGATATTGATGATGCACGGCTTAGGGAATTAGCACTTATAGAGAATATTCAAAGAGAAAATCTTAACTCGATAGAGTTGGCTCACTCATATGATGAGTTGATAAAAGTTTACAATATTACACACGAAGAGCTATCTTCTGTTGTGCATAAAAGTCGTTCTCAAATCACAAATACATTAAGACTTCTAATGCTCTCTAATTATGTTCAAAAAAAGCTAATTAGTGGGGTCATATCACAAGGTCATGCAAAAATTTTAGTTGGTTTTGATAATAATGAACAGAAGAGGTTGATAGATACCGTTATTGGTCAGAAATTAAGTGTTCGTGAGACAGAAGTACTTGCAAAAAGGTTAAAAAATCTTCCAAATGATATGTTAAATTCTAAAAAAGAGAGAGATTTTATTACTATTAGTGAACACCGAGAGAAATTTTCTGGAAAACTACCATTTCAGTTCAAATTAAAGAGTGATACAATTGAGATAAAATTTAAAAATGAAGAAGAAGTTGAAAAATTTCTTTCAATGTTGAATTAGTTGTTGTGACACTAATTGTAACAAGAGTCGCTTAATCAAGAGTTATCTTTCTTATAAGAGTGCAATTGGATAAATATTTAATAAAAATATTACATCAAAAAAGTTATACTACGCGAAATTTTTTGAGGAGTTTGAATGCTTGACCTAAACCCTGGTTTGATGTTATTTGTTCTAGTTATTTTTTTCTCTCTCATGGTTTTATTAAATCAAATGCTATATAAACCGTTAATAAAGTTTATGGATGATAGAGATGCCTCTATCGCAGAGGATTTAAAAAGTGCCAATGAGATGTCAGGGAATAACGATGAACTAAATGCCAAAGCTGATGCTATTTTAGCAGATGCGAAGGCAGAAGCAAATGCAGTTAGAGAAAGAGCCACTAATGAGGCCAAAGCTTTAGCTGATAGTAAGATAGAGAGTAAAACAGAAGAACTTGATGAAAAATATCAATCTTTTTTGACAGAGCTTTCTAAAGAGAAAGAAGAGTTAGAGAAATCTCTTGTAGAGCAGATGCCTCTTATAAAAGAGAGTTTAAAAACTAAGATGAGTAGTCTATAAAAGGAGAATGGAAAATGAAATTAAATAAAATTACATTGGCTATCGCTTTTGTACTTCCCGTAATCGCAATGGCATCTGGGTCAGAACATCATGAGGTCTCTATGTCACACTCAGACTTTTGGTATAGAGTGCTTAACTTTTCAATTTTTTTAGGTCTTCTATATTATCTAGCAGCAAATCCTATCAAAGCTTTTTTCAAGGGAAGACAAGAGGGGATTGCAAAGAGATTCAAAGAGATTGAAGAGAAGCTAAATGCCTCTAAAGAGGCTGCAAAAGTTGCAGAGAAAAATTTGCAAACAAGTAAGTTAAAAGCTGAAGAGTTTAAAAAAGATAGTGTAGTTGAGGGTGGAATATTAGCAGAAAATATTGCTAAGAAAAACGCAGATACCTTAGCTTCTATGGAGAAACAAGCTACTGAAAAGATGGAGCATGAGAGTAAAAAGATGACAAAAGATACAATTGATACTCTTCTAAAAGATGCTATTACTAATGATGATATTGCAGTTGATGAGTCAAAAGTTGTATCTCTTATTTCTGAAAAGGTGGCATAATGGAAGAGTTAATAGCAAAACGATATGTCAATGCCCTATCAGAGGTTGCTTCACCAGAACAAAAGGCAGAGTATAGTGTTGTACTTAATGCTGTTTCTGAACTTTTAAAAGATGATTTGGTTTTGGAAAAATTAACTTCTCCACTTATTAGTTCTGCTGATAAAACATCTTTTATATTAGATGGAATTAAAGGAGCTGATTCAAACCTAGAGAATTTTATTAAGATTTTAGGTGAAAATAGTCGTCTTGACCTTATCCCAACAATTGCAAAATCTTTAAACCAAGAGTTACAAAAAGAGAGCAATAAGTATGAGGGTATTGTATCTTCTAGTAACACATTGAGTGATGGTGATATCGAAGATTTACAAAATTCACTTAAAAGTTATACAGGTTCTACCATCAAGTTGACACAAGTTAACTCTGATATTGAGGGTATAAAAGTAACAGTTGAAGATTTAGGCATTGAGGTAAACTTCTCTAAGCAGAGAGTTAAAGAACAGTTAATTGATTTTATTACAAAATCACTATAAAATAAACGGAAGGAGTTGCAGTGGCAAACAAGTTACAAGCAGACGAAATTAGCTCGATAATCAAAGAGAGAATTGAGAATTTTGAGATAGGCGTAGATATCAACGAAGTTGGTAAGGTAGTAGGAGTTGCAGATGGGATTACCTCTGTATATGGTCTTAACAATGTTATGGCTGGAGAGGTTGTTGAGTTTGAAACAGGTGTTAAGGGTATGGTTCTTAACTTAGAAGAGGCAAACGTAGGTATTGTTGTTCTTGGTTCAATGACAGGTATTGTTGAGGGAATGAGCGTAAAGAGAACAGGCGAACTTCTTAGAATGCCAGTAGGTGATGCGATGGTTGGTCGTGTTGTTAATCCACTTGGAGAGCCAATTGATGGTAAAGGTCCAATTGAAACTACAGAGAGTAGACTTCTTGAAGACAAAGCACCAGGAATTATGGCTAGAAAATCAGTTCATGAACCACTTCAAACTGGTATCAAAGCGATTGATGCACTAGTACCAGTAGGTCGTGGTCAAAGAGAGCTTATTATTGGAGATAGACAGACAGGTAAAACAACTTTGGCGATTGATACTATTATCAACCAAAAAGGACAAGGTGTTACTTGTGTATACGTTGCAATTGGACAAAAACAGTCAAATATTGCAGCAATGGTTAAAAAGCTTGAAGAGCATGGAGCTATGGAGTATACAATTATTGTAGCTGCTACTGCTGCTGACTCTGCTGCGTTCCAATTCCTAGCTCCTTATGCAGGTGTAACACTAGCTGAGTACTACATGAACTCTAGCAGACACGCTGTTATCTTTTATGATGACCTTTCTAAACATGCAGTTGCTTACCGTGAGATGTCACTAATTCTAAGAAGACCTCCAGGTAGAGAAGCGTATCCAGGTGATGTATTCTATCTTCACTCAAGATTACTTGAAAGAGCAGCTAAATTAAGTGATGCAAATGGTGCAGGTTCTATTACTGCATTCCCAATTATTGAGACACAAGCTGGAGATGTTGCGGCGTATATTCCTACAAATGTTATCTCTATTACAGATGGGCAAATTTTCCTAGAGACTGACCTGTTTAACTCAGGTGTAAGACCTGCTATTAATGTTGGACTTTCAGTATCAAGAGTTGGTGGAGCTGCACAGATTAAAGCTACTAAGCAAGTTGCAGGAACATTAAGACTTGACCTTGCAGCGTTTAGAGAGCTTCAAGCATTTGCACAGTTTGCATCAGACCTTGATGAGCATAGTCAAAATCAATTAGCACGTGGAGCTAGAATGGTTGAAGTTCTCAAACAAGGGCCATTTGTACCAGTTGCAATTGAGAAACAAGTTGTAATGATTTTTGCAGGTAACGGTGGTTATCTTGATAAAATTCCAGCATCAGCAGTTACTAAATTTGAAGCAGAGTTGATGCCATTTATGGATGCTAAACACTCAGCTATCTTAGATAGTATCAGAGATGAGAAAAAGATTACTGACGATAACGAGAAAGCACTATCAGAAGCACTTGACGAGTTCAGCGAAACTTTCTCAGTATAAAGGCTAAAATATGGCTAACTTAAAAGAGATTAAACGGAAGATTTCGAGTGTCAAAGGCACACAGAAGACTACCCGTGCAATGAAACTTGTTTCATCAGCGAAGCTTAAGAGGGCAGAAGAGGTTGCAAAACGCTCCAAAATCTATGCTAGTAAGCTTACTGAACTTTTGGGTGAAATTGCTCAAAAGATGAACAATAGTGATGGTGAGATAGATAATGTTTTCTTTAGAGAGAACAAGAAACCATCAAAAGTTGATATTGTATTTGTATCTGCTGATAAAGGTCTTTGTGGAGGGTTTAACTACCAAACTATTAAGCGAACAAACAAACTTATAAAAGAGTTTGAAGATGCTGGTGCAAAGATTAGATTAAGTGGTATAGGTAAAAAAGGTATCGCTTTTTATAAATATAATAAACGTAAAATGTTAAATGAGATAGAGGGACTTAGTGCATCTCCAAACTATGAAGATGCAGCTAAATTTATCTCGTCATTGGTTGATGATTATGTTGCAGGAGAGACTGACAAAATTGTATTGGTATATAATGGATATGTAAATATGATTACTCAGGAAATCGTAGAGCAACAACTTCTACCAGTTAATATGTCATCAATTACAGCAGATGCTGTGCCAATGTCCGAATTGGAGATTGAGCCAGATGATGATGATACACTCATGGATGCATTAGTTAAAAAGTATATTGAGTACTCAATGTATTATTCATTGTTAACATCTTTGGCAGGTGAACACTCTGCTAGAATGCAAGCGATGGATGCTGCAACTAACAATGCAGGTGAGATGGTACAGAAGTTAACAGTTAAATATAACAAAGCAAGACAAGAAGCGATTACGACTGAACTCATTGAGATTATCAGTGGTATGGAATCGTTGAAATAAGAAGAGGAGAATAGATAATGACAGGTAAAGTAGTACAGGTACTAGGTCCAGTTGTTGATGTTGATTTTACGGATTACCTTCCAGCAATCAATGAAGCATTGGAGACAACAATCGCCCTTGAGGGTGGAGACCAGAGATTAGTTTTAGAAGTTGCAGCTCAACTTGGTGATAACCGTGTTAGAACAATTGCAATGGATATGAGTGAAGGTTTGGTAAGAGGTCAAGAGGTAAAAGCTACTGGTGACTCTATTAAAGTTCCAGTTGGTGAAGAGGTTCTTGGTAGAATCTTTAACGTTGTAGGTGATACAGTTGATGATGGACCAGAGTTCAAAGCAAAACAGTATGCGTCTATTCACAGAGACCCACCACCATTTGAAGAGCAGAGTACAAAAACAGAAGTTTTTGAGACAGGTATCAAAGTAGTTGACCTTCTTGCTCCATATAACAAAGGTGGAAAAGTAGGACTATTTGGTGGTGCTGGTGTTGGTAAAACAGTAATTATTATGGAGCTTATCAACAACGTTGCTATGAAACATAGTGGTTATTCAGTATTTGCTGGTGTTGGTGAGAGAACTCGTGAAGGAAATGACCTTTACTTTGAGATGGAAGAGTCGAACGTATTGGACAAAGTTGCACTGTGCTACGGTCAAATGAGTGAACCTCCAGGAGCAAGAAACCGTATTGCACTTACAGGTCTTACAATGGCAGAGCATTTCCGTGATGAGATGGGTCTTGATGTACTTATGTTTATTGATAATATCTTTAGATTTGCTCAATCAGGTTCAGAGATGTCAGCTCTCCTTGGTCGTATTCCATCAGCAGTTGGATACCAACCAACACTAGCATCTGAGATGGGTAAACTCCAAGAGAGAATTACATCTACAACAAAAGGTTCAATTACATCTGTTCAAGCAGTATATGTTCCTGCTGATGACTTGACAGACCCTGCTCCTGCATCTGTTTTTGCTCACTTAGATGCAACTACAGTACTTAACAGAAGTATTGCAGAAAAAGGTATCTACCCAGCAGTTGACCCACTAGATTCTAGTAGCCGTATGCTTGACCCACAAATTTTGGGTGAAGAGCATTATGCTGTAGCTCGTGGTGTTCAGTCTATTCTTCAAAAGTATAAAGACCTTCAAGACATTATTGCAATTCTTGGTATGGATGAGCTTTCAGAAGAGGATAAAAATACTGTTGAGAGAGCAAGAAAAATTGAGAAGTACCTATCTCAACCATTCCACGTTGCTGAAGTATTTACAGGAAGCCCTGGTGTTTACGTTGAACTCGCTGATACTATTGCAGGATTCAAAGGTCTTATCGAAGGTAAATATGACGATATGCTCGAAGCATCATTCTACATGGTAGGTAATATGGACGAAGCTATCGCTAAAAATGAGAAGATTTTAGCGAAAAATAAATAAGCGTAAGGAGTTTAATTATGGAACTCATGAAACTTGAAATTGTGACACCTCTTGGTGTCATTTTTGATGATGAAATCAAACAGGTAACTATTCCTGGTTCAGAGGGTGAGTTTGGAGTATTGGCAGGTCATGCCGCTCTAGTATCTCTCCTTGATGCAGGTATTATGGTAATAGAGACAAAAGAGTCAAAAGAGATTTCTGTTGCTATTAATGGTGGTTATGTAAAAGTTGAAGAGGAGAAGACTCTTTGTGTGGTTGATGGTGCAGTTGCACTTAATGCCGAAGATTCTAACCTAGCAGCTTCTCTTTCTCAAGCAAAAGAGCTACTTGCTAAAGCAGGTGAGTCAAGTATGGCTTTAGCCTCTGCTATGAGTAAAATAGATAGTATGGGATAACCTTTTTTTGAACAGAACTTTTAGTTCTGTTCATCTTCTAATTTAGCTCCTCTTTAAGCTCTTTATCTGTTGTGATATATTTTACACTCTTTATCTCTTTATTGTTAATTGTAACAATAGCAATTTTATCTGCTTTATCTTCATTTTTAAAACTTTTTGCAATCATTTTATCATATATAAGTAGAACAGAGTAGTTACTCTTTTTTAGGTCTGGTAGTGCAAATGTATTTCTAATAACAGTTGGCATAGGGCTTATATCAGCTACAAAAAGAGCATCTCTCTTTAATAGATAATCACTCTCTTGTGCTTTCAAGAACGCTTTAACAGTATGTCCTGTAGCTTTTGCAAAAACAAAAATGATTTTTTGTGTCTTTGATGTTAACGAGTGAGCATTATCAAACTGGTCAGGGAGTGTAAACTCTATTTTTGAACCTACATTGATACCGTTGGTTGCTGTAGCTGAGTATTTAGATGAATCATAGTTATCTTTTCCATTTAAAAAAAAGAGTACTCCTACACCAATAATAATGAGAGTAAATATCCATAAAAATGTTTTTTTAATCATTTGTGAATCCTTTAGTTGTATAAAATTTTGGTATTATAACTAGTTTATCTATGTTTTTAAATATCACCTTTAAATTTTTTGGAAGTTTAGCATATTTGGGTATAAATTATCGAAGCTCCTTTACCTCACCTCGAATCAACCTCAAAATACCAAGAGTTATTTCTTTTAAACTCTATTTTTGCTCTTTTAGAAATAACAATATCTGCTTTTTCTATTTAAAACATATCCTCTTTGGCTCTCTGTGTCATTGTCTCCATAAATTTTTTTAACATTTTAGTAAATTTCTCTTCGTCTAATATCTCTTTTTTATCTCTTGGCACAATTAAAGTATTAAAC
>Ga0256826_1000731_pt1 | contig 20166 bp, 11 predicted proteins | sample CV79metaG_FD_185975 | JGI IMG/M metagenome (GOLD analysis project Ga0256826, IMG submission 185975) | Hydrothermal vent microbial communities from East Pacific Rise, Pacific Ocean - CV79 | ecosystem: Environmental > Aquatic > Marine > Hydrothermal vents | place: Pacific Ocean: East Pacific Rise...
ACTTTAAGTGGCTCCCAATGTTCTTGGACGCGTATTATAGACAAACTCCTCCCCTTTGTCAAGGGTTTTCTTGATATTCTTTAAATTTCTTTCGCTCTTCCCCTTTTCTCTCTTTTTAACTCTCTTTTAGCTTCCTCTTTGTTCTTTCCTGCTAGAAATGTCTTCTTATATTTGCTTACTATATATAAGCCTTTTTATGAATTTCTTTAATTATTGTTTTTATCTCTTTATCTTCTACTTTAATAATTACATCTGCAAGTTTTTTATAAGCCTTCTCTCTTTCTTTATAAAGTTTCTTTGCTTTTTTAGGTTCAGAGAAAAGTGGTCTCTTTTTTAATTTTGCTTTTGCATTCTTTGCACTTGAAAGCCGATTATAAATCCAATTATAGGAAGCATCTAAAAGAACTACTGTTCCTAGTTTTTTTAAATTTCTTACTTGATAAAAACCTCCTCCACATGATATAAAAGAGTCATTTACAGATTTTTCAATCCAATTAGCACACTCTTGTTCTAAAGAACGAAATTTTTTTTCACCATTTTCTGTAAAAATCTCTTTTATCTTTTTATTTTCTTTAGATTCAATCAGATCATCCGTATCGATAATAAAGGTTTTGTACTTTTCAGAATACGCTCTTGCGGTCGTTCCTTTTCCTACCCCCATAAATCCAATAAGTATAATATTTTTTTTCTTCATACTTACACCATGTTATATCGATCAATAATTTTTTTTACACGTTTTCTTAATTTTTTTAAAGCATCTATTGCATCTTCACCTTCTGCAATCAATGATTCAAACTCATCAAATTGTATTTTTGCGATCCATCCAATTTTAGTATGTTTTTTAATTCCAACAAATCTCACTTCACCAAAATGTTCTTTTGCCATTTTATAAATACGGTCTATTCTTTGATCTAATGTTTTTACACTTTCTGACATTCTGTATCCTTTATTTAGTATAATAGAATTATTATACAGCTTTTTTACTATAAACTCTCAATATTTCCGACAACCCTACCTACAATTTGAATCTCTTCTGGTAGCATGGTTTCTGGTGAATATGCTTTATTATCAGATATAAGTTCTATCATTCCATCTGCTCTTTGTCGAATACGTTTAATAAACAGTCCTGCTGTCGTTGAAGCTATATATATACCATCTTTATTTATATTTGTCTGACTTCTATCTATAAATACTATTGATCCATCTTGAAGTGTTGGTTCCATAGATTCACCATCAACATTAATTGCTTCAATTTCTTTTGATAAAGAAGATACAATATTTTCCATTATTGTTCTGTCTATAGAAAGAACCTCATAATTCTCATCAAATGTGAAAGCTCCTCCTCCTGCACTTGCTCTCACATCTGCAAAATAATGTACTTGAAAAAATTTTTCTGTCTCTTCTGCCAACATATCAATAGCTTGATCAAAAAATAACCAGTTGATACTCAATTTTTTGCTAGCACAAAACTCCATAATTTCTTTAAATGGAATCGAGTTTCTTTTTTTCATTGTAGCAAATGTTGTTTGAGGAATAGCGAGAGCATCAGCGACATCTTTATCAAAAACTTTTTTACTTTTTGAGTCTTCTGAAATAATATCTTTTAATTTTCCAATTATGATTTTTAAATCATACATATTCAATCCTTTTAGCAAATTTTATAAATTATATGACAATATGCCATATTTTTAACTTAAAATTGATTTTTATACTATACTTTGAAATATTTAAAGACTGAAGGGATAAAAAATGAATATAACATCAAATAAAAACCTATTACATGAGGCTATTAATTCTGGTTGTAAAACAGCTGCAGAATTGGCACTATTTTTAAAAATACGTACCAACATGCAAACTGTATATTTAAGTATTTAATCTATTAAAAGAATTTTTACTTTATCTCCATGTTGTTTGTGACTATCATTTTCTGAAGTAATAAGAAGAGCTGTTGAACCTAACATATTTGTTAAAATAGCGGAAGAACCATTTTTTTTACTATCAAAGTCTATAAAATATTGACCATTTTCTAAACTATAATTACATGCTGTAAATTCTTCTTTTTTAATGCGTTTATTAAATCTATCTCTCATTGTTGCTTCTACAATACGTAAAGAGCATTGACCTTTTTGTAATTTGGCAATTAGTGGTACCATGTATAAAAGTGCTGTTACAGTTGATGAGTATGCAAAACCGGGAAGAGCAACAATAAATTTATCATCTTTTTTTGCTACCATAATATGTTGTCCTGGTTTAACTCGTACTCCTTTAAAAAGTACTTCACAACCAAGTTCAACAATCACATCTTTAACAAAATCAAAGTCTCCTACGGAAACACCTCCTGTGGTAACAACAATATCACTTTGAACTAATGCAGCCTCAACTGCAGATAAAATACTCTCTTTATCATCAGAGATACACCCTAACTGTAAAGCTTCACCATCATATTTTTTTACCAATGCTTCAAGAATATAATTATTTGAACTTCGTATCTGCGCATCAGAAATTTGAGTTTCACCTAACTCAAGCAGTTCTGAACCAGTTGATAAAATAGCCACCCTTGGTTTTTCATAAACCAAAGGAGAAACAATATTTAGACTTGCCATAACACCAATATCTGAAAAATTTATTTTTGTTCCACAAGATATTAACTTTTGACCTTCTATATAATTTTCACCGATTGCACGCACAGAAAATCCATAAGGTATATTTTCATTAATAATTATCTCATTACCCTCTACCGTAACATTTTCTATGGGAATTAAAGTATCTGCTCCCTTAGGCATGAGTGAACCAGTAAATGTTTTAATACACTGCCCCGAAATTACTTCATCAACCAAATCTGATCCAGCTGGATTAATACTTGAAATCCTTAAACGTCCTAGCATTAGATCAGCATATTTTATAGCATACCCATCCATTGCAGAAGTTGGGAATGCTGGTGAATTATGATCGGTTATGATATCTTCTGCTAACACATAATTTAAAGAATCTGTCAAATATTTTTTGACTGTTTTATAACTATTTATCTCTATATTTTTAATAATCTCTTGAGATTCATCGAAGTGGATAAATGCCATTTCGTTTCTTTCCTTTTTTATAATTTAATATCAATGAACATGCACAAAGCATTGTTCCTACTGTTTTATGCTAATAATCCACTGCCACTCATAGGTGTACTTCTATCTTCAGCATAAATTCTTTTTCCATCTATCACATCATATTTCCAAATGGGTGCATTGGCTTTAAAGTCTTCTACAAACGCATCTATAAGCTCCAGTGCAACCCTTCTTTTAGGAGAAAAAACTGCTGATATATAAGATGAAGTATGTACAGGAACATCACCAATAGCATGTGCCATTTTTACTTTTGCTCCCAATTTTTCTGCTTTTTCAACCCAAGTATTAAACCAGACTTCTAACACAGGCTCATAAATATCAAAACTCAATGCCTCAATATCATCTTCAGCACGAATTGTCCCTACAAACGGTATATATGCCCCATAATTAGATGAAGATTCTTCTTCTAACCATTTATTAAAGATTTTACTTACATCTAAGGGTCCATTATATAATTCCATCTTAACCTCCACACACTGGAGGTAAAATAGAAACTTTATCACCATCTTTTAAAACTGTTGACAAATCATTGGTCATTGTGTCATTAACTGCAACCGCACATTTATCTAGCCATATGCTAATTGTATCTATTTGTTGAAGTTGTAAGGCAACATCACCCAATGTTGTTGCTTCTAATTCCAATGACTCTTCACCAATGGGTCCTAAAAATTCTACCATAACCATTTCTAATACCTTTTTCTCAAAATTGTTTCGATTATAAAAGTTGTTTGATATAATCATGCTTAAATTTTTCCTCTAGGAGAACAACTGTGATATTTGGCTCAATTAGCTACCTTAATCTTTTACCTTTTCAAATCTTTTTAAAACGTTATCTACAACACTCTAGTGCAAAAATGGCATTTAGCTATAAAAGAGATGTTCCTAGTAAAATTAATAAAGCCCTAAAAAAACGCCATATTAATGCAGGATTTATCTCAAGTGTTGAATCCCCTAAATATAACTGTACAAACTTAGGTATTATAGCAAACCAAGCAGTCTATAGTGTTTTTGTAATAAAAGGTGATAATAAAATTGATAAAGAATCTGCCACATCAAATCAACTGGCAAAAGTATTAGGATTAAATGGAGAAGTAATAATAGGAGACAAAGCATTGAAGTATTATTTAGAAGGGGGTGAAGGTATTGATTTAGCAACGGCATGGTATAAAAAAACTAAACTCCCTTTTGTTTTTGCCAAATTATGTTACAACTGTCATGGGAAAATCATTCATAATATTGCCAAAGAATTTATTCGAAAACCCATAAAAATACCACAATATATTTTAAAAAAAGAGGCAAAAAAAAGAAATATAACCCCCAAACAACTCTTATGGTATTTAGAGCATATTGAGTATAAGCTAGATTACAAAGCTAAAAAATCATTAAAGATTTTTTTAGCTTCGAAAAGGAGATATTAAACTTATCTCTTCTTGATTTTTAACAAATTATTTTAACTCAAACTCTCGTCGTGCTAATAATCCACCTAATGCAGAGATAGAAAGTAAAATCCATAATATCGACCAATAATTTAATGTTGAAACTGAATCACTTACTGCTTGTTTATAAGTATCACAATTACATGGACTTGTGATTGTTACACTCGCAACATTTGTACGACGACCACAATCACCTTCTACAACATAATATACAGGTGTTGGAATATCATCAAATTCTGGATCAGCATTAAAGACAATTGCACCATTATCATTTACCGTCCAATTTCCTTCTCCCACTACATAATAACTATCTGTCAATGCTGTTGTTGTACCACCAACAGCTGTACCATTCCCCCATAAGATTTCACCCTCATCAGTATCAATAAATTTAACCTGTCCATCTAAAACACCTTCATCATCGTTTCCTGTTACATTTACAACGGTTGTTCTTCCATTTGCATTTCCAGGTTGAGTATCATCATAAATTTTACTATGACAAGTTCTAAGTCCTAAATCCCAACTTTGATCATCTTCTCCTGATTCAAGTAATGTAAGTACTGTTTTATGAGTTGTTTTATTAACATCAGAATCCATATAATCATCATTTCCCATATTTTGTTCTGTAATTAAATAATACTGAGGGAAGTTTTCAAATCCTAAGTAGTACGCTCCTGGCATAACATCACTAAAGAGATAATCCCCATTTTCATCAGTTACAGTCGATGCAATTAGTGTATCATTCGCATCATAAAGTGTTACATTAACATCTGATGTTCCATTCTCATCTGTATCTTGAATACCATTTCTTAACTCATCAAACCAAACTCTATTCCCAATTGCTGCAGGTAATACAAATGGTTGCCTTACCGTCTCAGCTTTTGATTCTACTCCACCATTATCAGTAGAAGTATAAGTAAATACAATCGTTTCCGTTCCATCATCTGGATCTACCATTAATTTATCATTATCAAAATTTGGAATTTCATCACCTTCTATAACTGGGGTTCCATCATAATATAGTATCCCGTTAGTTGGAATTGTTTTAATTGTTACTGTTGAAGGTGTCCCATCTTCACTATCCGTAACATTTAAATCTGGTACTTGAACCTGAATATTTCCATTAGGATTAAACTGTTGTTTAGCTACTATTCCTTCAACTACGGGTTGTTTGTTAATACCAAAGTTTGCCTCTTCGATATCTACACCTTTTACGTTAATACGTAATAGTCCATCTTTATTGGCATCTTTACCGATTAACCCTACATTCTCACCATCTGGATTCCATGTATTTGGAAGGTGATGTACCGTAGAATTATTGTTATCACTTAAAACAACTGTATAATTTGTATATGGTGCCACACCATCAATACCATCAAACATGTATGTTCCATCCATACTAATTTCTTGTGCCGCGACTATCGTATTATTTTCATCAACTAATGTTGCATAAAGCTGCGCCCCTTCAGGTCTTGAAATAGCTAATCCGTCAACATTTTCATTACCATTTCCATCATTAAAAATAGTTCCTGAAATTTTCACTTCTCTTAGTGGCATAACTACTGTTGCCGTCTCTGACTCTATCCCTGCTCTATCTGTCGCACTATACGTAAAAATAATTGTCGGCTTTCCATTGATTGGATCAACCGTTAACTTACTTGAATCATAATCTAAAATAACTTGATCAACAGTAACTTCCGTTCCATTATAATATAAGACTCCATTACTTGGTAATGTTTTAATCGTCACCGTTGTAGGTTTACTATCTTCTTTGTCACTAATTGCTAACGTGGGTACTACTACGTTAATCTCACCACCTGGATTTAAAACAGAACTGTTATTCATATCTTCCGCCATTGGCTTTTTATTGATACCAAAATTTACTTCAGGGATATTCTCTTCCCCTACAGATACAAGAATTATACCATCAGCATTTTTATCAGTACCTTCATCTGTCCCAATATGTTCACCATCTTCATAACCCCAGTTTATAGGAAGTTTTGATACTGTTACATTTCCTTCAATTGATAACACGACACTATAATCTTGATTTGGAACAATTCCATTACTCTCATTAAATACATACGTACCATCTGTATTTACAGGTATTGTTGATAAAACTACACCCGTATTATTCAGTAATGTTGCATAAAGTACTGAACCATCCACCTCATTAAATTTTATTCCATTAATAGTATTATCGTTATTTCCATCATCATAAATACTACCTGAAATACCTAATCCAACAAATGGCATATTTACAGTTGCAATATCTGATTCTACATTTGCAGCATCAATAGTCAAATAAGTAAATGTTACTAACTGATCACCATCAATTGGATCTACTTTTAATTGACTTGGATTATAAGCTATAATCTCTTGACCTACAACAACTGCTACATCATTATAATAAAGCGTTCCTTTTAGAGGTAACGTTTTAATAGTAATATTATTTAAAACACCATCTTCTTTATCTGTTATAATTAATGTAGGTACTGTTACTTTGGTGTCTGCTCCTGGATTAAATGCTTTTGTACGATTAAGATCTTTTGCCACCGGTTTTTTATTGATACCAAAATTAATTTCAGCAATATTTTTGCTAGTCACAGCAACTGATATTTGTCCATCTTTAGTACCATCAGTACCAATATCTGTACCAATATGCTCGCCATCTTCATTCCCCCAATTTACAGGTAAAGAAGCAACTGTTGAAGAAGCCGTAGTCGCCATAACTATAAAGTATGTTGTATTTGGTCTAATACCATCTTTCCCATCAAAACTATATGATCCATCTGCGGCAACTACGGTTGTTGCAAGTACTGTCCCATTACTCTCTATAAGTGTTGCATACATGGCAACACCATCTGGTTTATTAAATTTAGTTCCATCAATAGTATTATTACCATTTCCATCTTCATAAAGGTTTCCAGTAATAAGTAATTCTGTAAATGGCATCGTTACGGTAGCATTATCAGATTCTACACCAGCTTTATCGGTTGTTGTATAATTAAATTTTACAGTTGTATCACCATTTACAGGATCAACCATTAATTTTGTTGAATCATAATCGATAATAACTTCTCCTACCGTTACTACAACACCATCATAATAGAGTGTACTATTGTCATCTGCTAATGTTTTAATTGTAATTGTTGTTGGTGTTCCATCTTCATTATCTGTTATAGACAAGGTAGGTACAACTACTTTAGTATCAATCCCTGGATTAAGTTGTGCCGCTACATCCTTATCTGATGCAATTGGTTTTTTATTAATTCCAAAATTTGCTTCTACGACATCTACGGTTCCTACACTTACAGTAAGTAAACCATCTCCTTCACCTTCTGCATTTTGCCCATCATTACCTAAAAGACCTACATTTTCTCCATCTGCATTATTCCAATTCTCTGGAAGTGAAGCCTCTGTTGTTCCATTACTTTCACTTAATACAACCGTATAGTTTTTATTTGGAGCAACACCTTCTTCTGTATCAAAACTATATGTCCCATTTGTAGCAAGTACTTTTGAAGCTACTGCCACACCTGCATCATTAACTAAAGTAACATATAGTTGTGTTCCCTTTGCACTAGAGATAGCCGTACCATTAATATTATCATCACCATTTCCATCATCAAAAAGATGCCCTAAAATTTTAAGATTTTCAAATGGCATTGTTACTGTTGCTTCGTCTGATTCAATCGCTGATTTATCAGTTGTTGTATAATTAAACTGAACAGTTACATCACCACTTTTAGGATCTACTGTTAATTTTGTATTATCAAAATTTGAAATTACTTGACCTTCAGTTACAGCTACACCACTATAATAAAGTATGCCATCTGATGGTAAACTCTTAATTGTTACAATTGTTGGTGTATCATCTTCTTTATCACTTACTTTTAAATCTGCTACATTTACTTGTATCTCTGACGAAGGGTTAAACTGAGATACATCACTCACATTAAGTGCTACAGGTTTTTTATTAATTCCAAAATTAACTTCTGGAACATTTTTTTCTTTTACTTCAACTATAATTTCCCCATCAGGAGTATTGTCTAACCCAGCATTGGTTCCGATATGCTCTCCATCTGCATTATTCCAAATAGCAGGTAGAAGTGCTGAATCACTTCCTGAAGTTGTCGAAAGAACAACCTTATAATTGCTATTAGCAAAAACACCATCATCTCCATTAAAAATATATGTTCCATCTACTGCGATGGCTTTTGTAGATAATACAGTTCCATTATCATCTAGCAACATAGCAAAAAGTTGTGTCTCTGCTACTGCTATTGGTGAACCATTCACCGTTCCATCATGATTTCCATCATCAAATATAGTTCCTGATATAGTTGGTTTATAAACTCCTGCATCAATGGTCAGATTATGCTTATCTACGCCTAAAGAAACTACATCTGTTATCCATGTATCTTTATTAATATTTGAATCAATAGAACTATTTTCACCTACAGTTTTATCTGAAACCAAATATCCATCTATTTTATCAAACTTAACACTATAATTACCATTATTTAACTTATCAAAGCTATATTTCCCATCTATATCAGTCATTACAACATAATCTTCTGTTGGATTAGCTGGATTTTTAACAGGGTTTCCACTGCCATCTAAAAGGCTTACTTTTATACCTGATATACCTTCTTCTCCTTCATCTTGAAGACCGTTTGCATTTCTATCATACCAAAGAATATCACCTAATGAACTACCTACAATAGGTGATGCTATAGAGTTAGAAAGTACAGGAAGAGTAACACCTGTAGCTGATGCACCTGCTGAGTTTGAGTAGTTGTCTCCTGCTAAGTTATCTTTTACCGTTAAGCTAATACGAAATTGACAAAGTGCTTGTTTTTCTAATCTTGCACCTTTTACTCTAACTGCTGTTACATCAGAATTACTTAAACCATTACATCCATTTGGACCACTCTCATCACCTTCACACCAAATAGACTCATCACTGCTTATATCGTTTGCATTTCCAACAGTTGGTGCTAGATTAATATTATTTGAATCTTCATTTGTATAGTAGTATTTTATCTTACCCTCATAATCACATAGTGATGAGGAACCTGGATGCTGACTAAAACTTGCTTCATGAAAAACTGCACTACCATGATACGATGTAGGCTTTTTTCTATTCACTTTTATATCATTAAAAGGCATAACCTTTTCGCCATCTCCATCAAATGGTAAAATATCAATCACATCCAAATCAGTAATATCTCCATCTTTACCATTTCTCATATCCATTAAAAATAAAATATCTTTTGCTTCTGTTGTTCTCTCTCTCTTTGATGGATAGTCAGGATTTTCCTCTGTACTTTTTACTATATTTATTGATGCTGGTACATTAATGGTTAATCCAATATCTGCTTTTCTTTGAGAAACAGGTGATGCATCTGTAGGAGATTCTATTTTTACAATATTTGTATTTACTCCAACCTTAGCTGATGCACCAATAAGTGTTGTATAATTTAAATCTTCTATCTGAGGCGAATTTACTTCTCTCTCTCCCAAATCCCATAATAATACTTGATTCTCTCCATCTACACATGTTGTACTTATATCTGTAATATCAGCACATGTTCCCATAGTCGGTTCTCCAAAAATGTCCATAGGGGAAATAGAACCTTTTATATACTTAAAATCTTTTGGAAGTACATCTGCTACATTTACCTGTCCTGTCTCATACAGTCCTGTATCATTTGTATATGACATCTCAAGTGTATAAGTTACTTCATCTCCCAATGTTGCTGCTGTTCTGCTCTCTTTCTTTTTTATTCTTACTTTTGGTCCGGTAAATATTACTCTATCTCCATTCCAACCACCGCTATGATTTCCCGGGTAAACGCCTGGTTTATAATCAGGTTTAGACCATGCATCATCATCAAAATAATGTGTAGCATAGTCAACTATAAGGTCACCATTTTTCAACTTCTCACCAGTTTTTAAGTCAGTTTCACGTACTTTATGGTTAGTTACCAAATAAACATAACCTCCAGAAGGAATTTCTATACCATCTTTTAAAGTATAACGAATCTTTGTAACAGTTTTTAGTCCAGCATCTGCACCAGATCTTGCATCGTCAAGATTTGTATACCATTTAACACTTGCATCGCTACACTCTATTATGATTTTATCACCTACATTAACGGTAGTATCTCCTCCCCTAGATGGTAAAAAACTATCATCTACATAACTGTTGGCATACTCTACAGTATATGGAAACTTATCAGCATCATAAAGAAAACCTGTACTTGAATCTCCATTATTGTTAAGATAAAAACGATACGGCCATTCCAGTTTTCCTGCATATTGTTGTCCTATTATTTTATAATGTTTATTATCTTCAATAGGTTGAACCTCTAATCTATAAGCATCAAAAACATCACAATGAACATCTTTTGTTTTTCTAGTTCCTCCTTTATTATTCGAATTCATCCATGTCGAAAACTCAGTGTTGGCAGTAACCATACCATCCCCAGAGTGAGCTCCACTTCCTATATAAGCAGCAATACTTGCAGAATTAATCATTGGATTTTGAGTACCACGATAATATTTACTCCAAGATCCTGCTGAATAATAAAGTGTTGTATTATAATAGTTGTCTTTTTCACTCTCTGTATCATCACCAAAGTTACTGTTCCCTGTAGGCGTTGTTGGGTCAAAACCAGTTAAAACATTATGTGTTCCATACTCCCCATCATCACAACTATCATCTTCTTGATCACAATCATCAAAAATACCATTTTTCCCATTTTTCACATCGTCAAGAGGAACAAAAATATAAATATTCCCCATAGCAGCAATAGCACGATTGACAGGTAAATCTCTTCCAACATAATCTTTGGTAGGGTAATGATCAAGTGTCGCATCAATATGCTCTACTTTAATCGCTACACTAGCTCCACTTTGACTACATGTAACGGTTTGTTCATTTTTTGGCTGAGGAATATGACTTTTTGGGTAACCAGTTTCATGAATACTTCCAGCTCCACTAAAACTAATAGGATCAGTACTACCATTATATCCATCACCTCCATCACCATCATTGGTCTGGTTTGATCTACTATAGGATCCGGTAAATCCACAACCAACTACTGTAGCATGAGGAGGTAGTCCACTCATATCGTCAGTAAAAGTAAACGTAGCATTTTTACCCATAGACTCATTTCCTACAATAGGGTTTACACTATCTGTTTCACCACTTACTTCATCTGACTCTATATAAAACTTATAATCTAAGATCCAACCTTTTTCCATTACTCCATCACCATCTATATCATACTCTTTCCCCGGAAAAGCAGTATATATAGATTTTTGTAAGTTCCAACGAGGTGCAGCAGTAACTGTTAAAGAGTTACCATCTGTTGTATCTGTTTTAGGGTCTGCATCAGGAGCTTCTACTTTAAATGTAATATCTCCTGGTTGTATTCCAGAAGGTGTTCCACCCAATACACGAATATTAAATGTTAAATCTTCTGCCTTAGTACCTGTCTCAGATTTATCAAAATCTTCACGTTCACAAACAATGGTTTGTTTATCATCTGATATACTTGAGTTAGCTGGATTACACGCACCAGGGAGTTCTGTCCATTCATAATAAGCATTACCATCTTTTAGAGGTAATGTCCCTGTAATAGTTACCGTATCCTCTATTCCTCCATTCCAATTCCAAGCAGCTACTGCTTGAAAAGCATCATTAGTACGAACCAATAAGTCTCCACTATAACTATCATCAGATGAATCATCAACGGTACCACCATTATTAAATCCTGGATCTTTAGCAAAATCACAACCAGCAGTAGGGTCAGTTGGACAGATTGTCCGTCCATTTATCTTATCGGTTGTATTGTTTAATGAACCAATTATTCCCCCAGTATCACCATATTTTGTAGTAATATTTATATTTGCAGCATAGGTAAATGATGACCATAAAAAAGAAGATAAAACAATACCTTTTGCTCCAATTCGCATAAACATATTAATTCCTTATATTAAAATATGGAACTATTCTATTTGATATTAAATTTAGTTTAAGTTAATATATTAATATTAAGTTAATATATTTAAGAAAGTATACTTTTTAAAACATCTTAATTTTAGGAAAAACACTATTTCATATTAGTATTATTCTTAAAACAATTTTAAACAAATAATTAAAAAGTTAAGAGAATATTTATCTTACTAAAATAGTAATTTTTAGTAAGATAGAAGATATTATAAAAGTATTAAAAACCGTACGATACTCCAGTATTTAGCGTATCTAATTTTGGTGCACCAGATTTAACAATTAAGCGTTCATAATCAACAAATGCGCCTATCCCATTAGCTATTTCCATTTCAACACCCCCTCCAAGAGATAAAGCACTGGCATTGATTCGACGTATGTTTCCACTTGTTTTTGTTTTTGCAACACCTATTAAAGTATAGGCGTTAGTACTAGGAGTGATAGGAATCATTGGTTTAAGATAAAGACCAGCATGTTTTACTGTACCCATACCATTTTTTAATTTTGTAGTTATTCCACGAGCTTCTACCCCAATAAAGTTATTTACATTATATCCAACACGTGTCATTACACCAACAGATTGATCACTATCTGAGCGATTAGGACAAGCACATTTGATATCATAATCTAATGCTGATATTCCTAAACCAGCGTAAAAACCACTTTTAGGTTTTCTTTTAATACCTATAGTTGGAATTTTTTCTTTTGTTATTGTAGTTGATGCACTACTCCCTATAGTACCACTATTTGATACGGACACAGGAGAAACATTCACTGCTTCCGCTATCCCACTTTGAGATATACTTTCAGTTGAAACAGTATCTACATAAGCAACCTCCGACGGCTCAACATATATCTCTTCATCATATTCTTCCACATATTCTTTTTGATATGCCTCTTCTGCTAAAAGTGCATCATCACTCTCATAAGCCGTAACTGTAGAGAAATCTCCTCCTGCATTTAACATCGTTCCTAAACCTATTAAACTCAATACTAACATCTTTGTAATATTCATTCCTAATCTCCATTAATTTATTGTATCTTAATTATATTAAATAAATTATAACATTAATAAACTGCAGAAAAGATTTAAAATTGAAAGAAAGCTGAGAGAATAGAATTATCTCTCAGAAAGAGAGATAATATTTAGGTTAGAAGTCGTACGTGACACCAGCAGAGACAGCATCCAAATCAGGAGAGCCTGATTTTACAACCATACGTTCGTAATCAATAAAAAGACCTACACCCTTTTCTTGATCACCTTTACCATCAAAGGTTCTACCATATCGACCTTCTTTTGGGCTATCAGCACTTAAATCAAGTTCTACCCCTGCCCCTAGCGCAAGACTTTCAGCATCAGTTTTTTGTAATCCACCATTGGTTTTTGTTTTTGCCACACCAACCAAACCATAAATATTAGTAGCATCACTAACCGGAATCATTGGCTTAATAAAAATACCCGCATGCTTAACTGCGCCACCATTGGTTTGCCAATTTGTTCGGATACCTCTTGCTTCAATACCAATATATTTATTAAAGTCATATCCTACTCTTGCCATCACACCTGTTGTTTTATCTTCACCTGATCCAGCACATCCTGTTTTACAGTTTGATTTATACTGTGCACCTGCAATACCTAAACCTGCATAAAATCCATTGGCTCTAATTTTCTTTATAGGTTTAGGGGCTACTACTACTTTAGGTGTTTCTACCACTACTGGAGCAATATACTCTTCTTCAATAACAGGTTCCATAATAGGCTGAACATACTCTTCTACATATGCTTCTTCGGCTAACACGGCATCTTCTGTCTCATATACAGTTACAGGTAAGAATTCTCCACCTGCATAACTTAAACTTCCCATTGCCATAAGTGCAACAATTGATAATTTAATATTTTTCATTTTTCTATCCTTATGTAATATTTTAACTAATTCTAACATTTTTTAATTCAAATTAACGTATTAGATTCTATTTTCTACTTATTAATTTAAAAACTTCTCTTCCTTTCGGAAAAGAAACATACCAATCAAGAGTGTCATAAGCACCATTAATATAGCAGCTATTTGACCCATAGCTGGGATACTGGTCTCATAATCTTCACAAGTACAAGTACCTGCTATTCTAATGGTAGCTCTATTACTTAAGACGCCTGTACTATCTTGTACCACATAGTCTATAGGAGATGGGGTACCCGTATATCCTGCCTCTGGGGTAAAGGTAACGGTTTCATCATCATTCACTGTCCATGTACCTTCTCCAGGTACGACCACTTCTTTTGTGGTATTACCATCTTGATTGATGAGCAATACCGAAGAACCATTTTTATCTCCAGTATCATTGGCTAACACATTAATTGTTACTGGAGTAGCGCCAGTAGCGGTTCCTGTATCATTATGGGTTACTACCGTTACGCCACCTTTGGTTAATGTAACCGTAGCCACGTTACTATGGGTACCATCTCTATCATCAACGCTATAACGAATTCCCGTAGGAACATCGGTAAATCCATTTTCTGCGCTAAAGGTTAAAATACCTTCACTGTCTACGGTCCATACTCCTTCTCCTGGAACAGTAAGGGTCTTTCCATCACTGCTTACTGTTGAACCTGCTGGTGCATTTTTTGGAAGAACCAACATAACTGAATCAGGGTTTAGTCGACCATAATCATTTGATAAGATATTGATACGTGTCACACCCCCTACATTTAGAGTAGAACGATCATCTCTTGCCAACAACTCATGACGAATATCTATATTCGCACAATTTGAACGTTTACCATTAACCAAACCAACGGTATATTTAATATCACTTGGTTCACCTTTAAATCCACTTTCTGGAGTAAAGGTTACCACACCATTGTCATCAACATTCCATTTACCTTCGCCTGCTACAGTTAACGTATCTTTCCCTGGTTGGGTACAACCCAATGTTACGGTAGACGGATCAGTATTATTACTGTCATTATCGGTTACATTAACGGTTATTTCTCCATTATGTCCTGTTGGGATAATCGCGGTATCATCTACGGCATCTGGATAGATAATGGTTACGGTTGCTCTGTTACTCACATCACCATCTTGCTCTTTAACGGTATATTCTATTGGTGTAGGATTATTCTTAACTCCATCTTCTGGGGTAAAGGTAATGGTTCCATCTCCATTTACACTCCATGTCCCTTCACCTGTTACACTTAAGGTCTCAACTTCATCACCATTCTCTGGATCAATAATTCTAACCGAAGCTTTATCCAGTGGACTAGAGGTATTGGTATCATTATCCGTAACATGTACAATAATTTGTTTACCAATTTCACCATTTACATTATCATCTTTTGCAACAGGTGGATAGTTAACTTTTACTTCTGCACTATTTTCATTACCTTGTGTATCTTGCACCATATACGTAATTGGTGTTGGATCACCAACGAACCCATCTTCTGGGGTAAAGGTAATCGCTCCTGTTCTTGGATCAATGCTCCACACACCTTCACCTGGTACAGTAAGGGTCTTTCCATCACTGCTTAACGTTGTTCCCTCAGGATTTGAGGTGATTTTGACGGTTGTTGCATCAAACGGATAACTTCCTTCATTATCATTGGCTAAGACATCAATAACCACATTGTTACCGGTGATACCAGACTTCGTATCATCACTTGATGAACCACTACGTTTTTTCTTAAGTCCTGCATCTATATTGGTAATATTTCTTACACCTGTCACCGTAATCACCGATGTTTTTCCATTACTATTAACATCTGAATCTGTATCTTCATCTGATCCTTGATCTTTTTGAGTAAAGATATACGCTGTAGGGTAATTTGTAAAAGTTAATGTATATTTACCTTTTGCTACATTGGTAAAATGATACTCTCCACTGGCATTGGTAACAGTACTGTTCACTTCATCACCATTTTTAGTATAAAGGGTTACTTTCACACCTTGAACTCCAAGTTCACCCGCATCTTGAATACCATTACTTACACCATTCTTTTCATCGTACCATACTCTATCACCGATGGTTGTTCCTTCATGATGAATACCCATATCTATAGATGAATCAATTTGATTTGGACTCAGTGTAATCACATCTGTTTTTCCATCTTCATCTGCATCAGAATCAATCGCATCAGCATCTTGATCTTGTGGACTTACCACATATCCAGCTGGTACGGTAAATTGTACATAGTAATTAAAGTTAGGATCAATTCCTACAAACTCATACAGTCCATTTTCATCCGTTGTTACCTTTGCTACTTCTTTGTCTGTATCATTATTAAAGAGGGCTACTTTAACATTCGCAACTCCACGTTCTCCAATATCTTGTACACCATTTTTATTGAAATCTTCCCATACTAGGTTACCAAGAACGGCTTTACCTGGAGGACATGATCCTTTACCAATTCCCATATCCCAACTAAGGTCATTTTCACCTGCGGTTAAGAGTGTTACTTTGGTTACCAACTCCTCATTTGCGTTCACAAATACATCTGAATCATTTTGATCATCCGCATCATTATTTACATCTTGCTCTGTAATTAAGTATCCATACGGTACATCACTAAACAGTAAGCTGTACTCACCTGCGGGTAAGTGTGTAAAGAGGTAGTTACCATTTTCATCGGTCAAGGTTGACTTGGTAAAACTACTGGTGGCACTGTTAAGGGTTACTTTTACATCTCTTACCCCTTTCTCTCCAACACTTTGCAATCCATCATGGTTGGTATCGTTCCAAACTCGGTTACCAATACTTACCACATTTTGGTAAATACCCATATCAATCGTACTGTTCTTGGTTCCTGTTACGAGCGTAAAGTTCTCGGTTCTACCATTTTCATCTGCATTAGAATCTTTAGTATCATCTGAACCTTTTTTAGCATCGGTAATGGTATAAGCATTGGGTGCAGTAAACTCGATGTAGTACTCACCTGGTATAACATTATCAAAGAGGTAAATACCAGTATCAGCTGTTTTTGTTTCAGCTACCACTTCAGTTTCACCTTTACGGTAAAGTTTTACAACGACTTCACCTATTCCATTTTCTCCGCTATCTTGAATACCATTCTTATTACTGTCATACCAAACTCTATCACCTACTTTTGCAGCATCTTGATAGAGTCCCATATCCACACTTAAATTATTAATACCCGCAACCAAGGTTACGGTACTTGTCTTCCCAGTTGTTCTATCTGCATCTGAATCAGCACTATCATTACTTCCTTGATTTTTTGGACTCACATGATACGTATCGGGTATACCAAAGACAACATAGTATTTTCCAGCGACTAACTCTTTAAAAAGATAATGTCCAGATTGACTTGTTTTTGTTTGGGCTACTTTTTCACCGCTCTCTTTATACAGGGTAACCGGTACATCTCGAACCCCTTTTCTTTTCTCTTCTTTATCTTGTGTACCATTTTGATTGGCATCATACCAAACTCTATTTCCTAACTCTACAAGTGTTTGATAAATACCCATATCAACACGCATAAGACTTTCTCCTGAACCTAAGGTAAAGTTTGCGGTTACTCCATTTTCATTGGCATCTGAATCTTTAGCATCATCACCTTGATCTTTTTTACTCACAGTATATCCATTGGGTACCACAAACTTTATATGATACGTTCCTGGGGTAACATTGGTAAATAGATACTTACCATTGGCATCTGTTTTGGTACTGTTTACCTCTTTGTTACTATCATCAAGTAGTTTTACAAGGACATTACTTAACGGAAGTTCACTCGCATCTTGTATTCCATTATAGTTATTATCCAACCAAACATAATCACCAACACTTGCTGTTTCTACCGGTGCTGTTTTACCCACATATGAACTGCTATCCTCATCGGTAACTTTTTTACCTTCTGGATCTTCTGCTTCAACCGTTACCTTATTTTCATACGCACCTTCAACTGCTGTTCCAGTTTTAGTACAAGTGATACTCTTAGTTGGATTAAGTTGTTCTAATGATCCCTCTCCCGTACACTCAGTAATTTCACCCTCTTTATCATCTGTAATAACAAGATTTACAAGCACGGCATTACCTTTATTGGTGACCACATACGTCCATGTTATAACATCTCCAACCACAATATTTGAAACATCTCCACCGTTGGTTGTCTTTTTAATTTCTACTTTTGGTTTTGGGGTTTGATACATTCCTGCATCACTGTCAAGATTATTATCTCCTGCAACGAGCGTAATAATCGCTGTTTTACCTGTTACTTTATCCGCATCTGAATCTTTACTATCGTCACTTCCTTCATCTTTAAGTGTAATACTCCATCCCTCTTTAGGAACAAATTTAACCGTATAATCACCTTCACTCAAGTTACTAAAAATATAACTACCATTGGCATCGGTTACCATGGTTCCATTTAAATCACCATTGGCATCATACAGCTCTACGGTTACACCTTCTAATCCAGGCTCTCCATCGTCTTGAATACCATCTTTATTTCCATCAAACCAAACAAAGTTACCCAATTGTGCCTTTTCTGGTGCGGGATATACCACGGTAATTTTGGCTTCATTTGATTCATTACCCGTTTTATCACTAATCGTATAATGAATTGGCGTAGGATTCTCTCCCGTACATCCACTATCTGGGGTAAACGTTACTTTTCCATCAGCAACAACACTCCATACCCCTTCATTTGGAACATCTACGGTATCAATATCACCATCATTATCACTATCATTTCCAGTTGAACCATCCGGTACCACGAAGTTTACACTGCTTACATTGAGTTCATTTTCTGGATCACTATCATTAACAACGGCATCAATAATAACCACCTTACAGTACTCACCTGTTTTACTATCATCTTTAGCTGTTGGCTTGGTACTATCTTTTACAAATCCCATATCAAAGGTTAAATTATCGATGTTAACCGTAAATTTAACGGTTTTTCCTGTACTTCCACCATCTGAATCTTTGGCATCATCTGTTCCTGCATCTCTTGGAGAGGTACTGTTATAACCATCAGGGAAATAGAATTGAATATAATACTCACCGGTAGGCACATTAGCAAAAAGGTATTTCCCATCCGCATCGGTATAGGTCTCTTGTGCTTTTTTATTGGTATCAGCATAACGTAGTTTTACATGTACATTATCAATACCTGGTTCATTGCTATCTTGAATACCATTGGCATTTTTATCCCACCATACATAATCACCTATACTAATATAGGTTGTTGGTTTTTTACCACCTTCATAGTATGATTTATCAGTATCACTTACCTCAACACCTTTGGGTGATGTTCCTTTTGCAGTGGCACTATTTACATACACACCTTGAATAGCAATACCTTTTTTACTACAGGTTTTACTGGCATTGATTGCCAATATTGCAATCGTACAAATATCACCCTCTTTATCATCTGTCACTTTAACGTTAGATAATACTTCGTTACCAATATTTTTAACCACATACGTCCAGGTTACAGCATCGCCTTCAATTAATCCTACCGAAGTAGCTAGGGTATCAGCATCTTTACCATTGGTTGCTTTCTCTATATCAATCGCTGGTGCTGGTTTATCACCACCTTTATAGTGTGACTTATCACTATCGCTTACTTTCTTCCCTTGTG
>Ga0256826_1000732_pt1 | contig 20163 bp, 19 predicted proteins | sample CV79metaG_FD_185975 | JGI IMG/M metagenome (GOLD analysis project Ga0256826, IMG submission 185975) | Hydrothermal vent microbial communities from East Pacific Rise, Pacific Ocean - CV79 | ecosystem: Environmental > Aquatic > Marine > Hydrothermal vents | place: Pacific Ocean: East Pacific Rise...
GTATCAAAAGGATTAAATTCACTTGCAGACATTATTAATAAAATGCTAGTTGAAAATAAAAATAATGGAGTTACACTTCAAAATAGTTCTACATTACTACTAAATGATGTTCAACACTTAAATTCTGTTTCAAATGAAACTGCTGATTCACTTGAAGACACTGCAAATTCTCTTGAAAATATAACTTCTAATATTGTAAAAAATACTAATGATATTATTAAAATGAGTACCTATGGTCATGAGGTTAAAAACTATGTTTCAAAAGGACAAAATTTAGCAACAAAAACAACAAGTGCCATGGATGAAATAAATACAGAAGTAACAGCAATTAGTGAAGCTATTAGTGTAATTGATCAAATAGCATTCCAAACAAATATTCTTTCTCTAAATGCAGCAGTAGAAGCAGCAACAGCAGGTGAATCTGGAAAAGGTTTCGCAGTAGTTGCACAAGAAGTTAGAAATCTTGCATCAAGATCAGCAGAAGCTGCAAATGAGATTAAGCAACTGGTTGAAAATGCAAGATCAAAAGCAAACAATGGTAAAGAGATTGCTGATGAAATGATTAAAGGTTATAACAACTTAAACGATTCTATTACAACAACATTAGAAATAATATCAACAGTTGAAACGCAAAGTAAAAATCAACAAAGTTCAATTCAAGCAATAAATAATACAGTTACTTCATTAAAAGTACAAACACAAGACAATGCTAGTATTTCAAATAAAACACAAGATATTGCTAATCAAACACAAGAAATATCATTAAAAATTATTAATGATGCAAATGAAAAAGAGTTTATAGGAAAAGATGATAATAACTATAAATAAAAAGTAAATTTAAAATATTTTATATATTTTTTCAGTTGCAATTAGATAAAATAGAAAAAATTATATAAAAGGTTAATAATAATGATAAAAAAATCTATTTTAAGTTTATCTGCTGCTTTAATACTTCAATCATCAACAGCTTTGGCTTCAGATGTTCAAAAAGTATATGCAACAGTAAATGGAAAAACAATAACAGGTGCAGATATTTCTTTGGTTTTAAAGAATCCTCAACTAAAATTTGAAACTTTACCAGCTGATACACAAAAAAATGTATTAAAAGGGCTTGTAGATAAGAAATTACTTGGAAGTATTGCTCTTAACTCAGATGTAACTAATGAAGAAATATATAAAACTACATTAAAAAGTACAATTGAAAATATTAAAGAAGAACTTGCTCTTCAATTATGGATGCAAAAAGAATCAAAAAATATAATAATAAAAGATAAAGAATTAAAAGATTATTTTAAAAATAATAGTGAAAAATTTGTAAAACCAATACAATTAAAAGCTAGTCATATTTTAGTAAAAACTAAAGATGAAGCAAATACTATTATTGCATCATTAAAAAAGAGTAAAAATCTAAAAGCAGATTTTACAAAACTTGCAAAAGAAAAATCAACAGGACCAAGCGGAAGCAAAGGTGGAGAACTAGGTTGGTTTACTATGGATAAAATGGTACCTGAATTTTCAGATGCTACTTCTAAATTAAGTATTAATAGTATTACTAAAACTCCTGTTAAAACACAGTTTGGGTTCCACATCATTTATTTAGATGATAAAAAAGAAAAATCAACTGTATCTTTTGCTGAAATAAAAGAAAACATAAGAGCATTTTTAGCTCAAGAAAAATTTAAAAAACATGTAGATTCATTAATTAAAAAAGAATCAAAAACAGCAAAAATTATTTATAAATAAGGATTAAAATGAGCATATTAAGTATAGTAAAACCAGGTGTATTAACAGGAAGTCAAGCAAAAAAAGTGTTTGATTATGCAAAAGCAAATAATTTTGCAATACCAGCAGTAAATATTGTAAATACTGAAAGTATTAATGCAGTTTTAGAAGCTGCAGCAAAAGTTAATTCACCAATTATTTTACAATTTTCAAATGGTGGATCTACATTTTTTGCAGGAAAAGGTTGTAAAGCTAAAAATGCATCAATTTTAGGTGCAGTTTCTGGTGCTCAACATATACATATGATGGCTGAAGCTTATGGTGTTCCAGTTATACTTCATACAGATCATGCTGCAAGAAAACTTCTTCCTTGGATTGATTCGCTAATTCAAGCAAGTAAACTACATTTTAATGCAACAGGAAGACCGCTTTATACATCACATATGTTAGATTTAAGTGAAGAACCTTTAGAACAAAATATGGATACATGTGTTGAATACTTTAAGATTATGAATGAACTTGATATGATGATTGAAATTGAGCTTGGTATTACAGGTGGTGAAGAAGATGGTGTAGATAATACTGACATTGATAACTCACTATTATATACTCAACCAAGTGAAGTTTTATATGCTCACAACAGATTAAGTGAAGTTGGAGAAAACTTTACAATTGCAGCATCTTTTGGAAATGTACATGGTGTATATAAACCAGGTAATGTTACACTTACTCCAAAAATACTTGATGATTCTCAAAAACATATTACAGCTGAATTAAACTGTGGTACAAAGCCTGTAAACTTTGTATTTCATGGTGGAAGTGGTAGTTCACCTTCTGAGATTAAAGAAGCAATTGGTTATGGTGTTATTAAAATGAATATTGATACAGATACTCAATGGGCATTTTGGGATGGTGTAAGAGAATTTGAAGCTAAAAATCATGACTATTTACAAGGTCAAATAGGAAACCCAGATGGTGATGAAAAACCAAATAAAAAATACTATGACCCAAGAGTTTGGTTAAGAGCAGGGCAAAATACTTTAGTTGCTAGACTAGAAGTTGCATTTGCTGATTTAAATTGTATAAATAAATTATAATATTTATACAATAAAAATAGTAAAATAAAAAAGGCTAAATGAGAAATCATTTAGCCTTTTTTTATATCTTAAACATATGATTAATAATCATATGCTACTTTGTATTTTGGATCATCTTCTTCAAATGTACAAAACTGTTTTGCGTTTGTCATAATTGATTTACACTCATTACTAAGGTGTCTTATTTTTATATTTTTCCCTAGATCTAAGTACTTTTTACTAATTGCATCAATTGCTTCAACTCCACTAATATCCATAACTCTTGCATCTTTAAAGTCTAATACAACATCTTTTGGATCATGTATTAAATCAAATTGTTCGTTAAATGCTGTAACACTACCAAAAAACAATGGACCATCAAAGTCATAAACTTTAGTTCCATCATCTTCAATATGAGTTTTTGCAGTTACTTTTGCATGTTTCCATGCAAATACAAGCGCAGATATAATAACCCCACTAATAACCGCAATAGCTAAATCTGCTACTATTGTAATAGCTGTAACAGTTACAAGAACAAATGCATCACTTTTTGGCATCTTTGTAATTCTTGCAAAACTACTCCACTCAAATGTACCAATACTTACCATCCACATAATACCAACTAAAATGGCAACAGGAATAATATTTAATAAGTCAGTAAGTAATGCTACAAGTGATATTAAACCAATAGAAGCAACTATTCCAGATAATCTACCCCAACCACCACTTGTATAGTTGATAATACTTTGTCCAATCATCGCACAACCAGGCATAGCACCAAATAATCCACAAGTAATATTTCCTGTTCCTTGAGCGATACATTCTTGGTTTGCACTACCTCTTTTTCCTGAAATTTCATCTAATACACTTAGAGTTAATAAAGATTCAATAATACCAACAAGTGCAACAATAACAGCATATGGAAGTACAAGTAAAAAAGCATTAAAATCTAAAATAACATCAGGTATATGAAAAGATGGTAATAAACCTTTAAATTCAGTCAAACTAGCTAAATCTCCTACAAGCTTAGTATCAAGATTAAAGTAATAAACAGAAGCAGTAAATACAATAATTGCAACTAATCCAGAAGGTATTGCTGAAGTTACTTTTGGAAGTAAATACATTGTAAGCATTGTACCTACAATTATTATGTACATAATAGTTCCAGCCCCATCAAGAAACTTTAATTGACTCATTGCAATTACAACAGCTAAACCATTTACAAATCCATGTAGTGCAGGTGTAGGAACAAGTCTTATAAACTTACCCATTTTAAATGCACCAATTGCAATTTGAATTGTACCTGCTACAATTGCAGTCAATGTAATATACTGAACAATACCAAAACTAAGTGCTTCACCACTTAAGCCAGAAGATATTAATATCTCTTTAGCAGCTATACTAACTCCTACAAGTACAATAGCAACTGCACCAGTAGCACCAGATATCATACCTGGTTTTCCACCCATAATTGCAGTAATTAACCCAAGTATAAAAGCCGCATACAATCCAACAATAGGGCTTACTTGTGCTATAAAACTAAATGCAATAGCTTCAGGAACTAATGCAACGGCAACTACTAATCCAGATAGTATGTCATTTTTTGCACTTGAACCTATAAAAGTTTCTTTAAAATTTAACAATTTTATTCCTTATTAGAACAAATTTAAATGTTCTGTTATATATTTTCGCGATTATATCTAAAATCGCATTAATATGCATCTTAATAAAAGATAATCTAAGATTATAAGTGATATACTTTTAGATTATAATCTAATTAAAAAACTAGAAAGTCTATTTATGAAAAAATATTTTATTACCATTTTTGTATTATTTATATTTTTTGCTCATAATATTGCACATAATATAAAAGACAAATCAATAAGCAATCATAAATTAGAAAAAACAAATGAAGCTTATTTAAAATATCTTGCAACATACAATGCTCATAAAGAATTTGCTAATATTGTATTTAGAACAATTATTCAACATGATGATATTATTAATGCTTTTGAAAATAAAAATAGAAATCTTCTATATGATTTATTAAAAGATGATTATAAAGAATTGGAAAAATTCAATGTAAAACAACTTCATTTTCATCTAAAAAATAATGATAGTTTCCTAAGAATGCATAGACCAAATAAGTTTGGTGATAATCTAAGTGAAGTAAGAGGAACTGTAAAATATGTAAATAAATATCAAAAACCAATTGATGGATTTGAAGAAGGTAAAGTATTTAATGGGTTTAGATATGTTTTTCCAGTATATAATAAAAACAATACTCATATAGGAAGTGTTGAGATATCATTTAGTGCTTTATTATTTATAGAAGAGTTAAATGAAAGCTATGCAATGAAGTGTAACCTTTATATAAATAAACAAATAGTAAATAAAAAATTATTTACTACTGAAAAAACAAACTACTTACAAAGTATTTTTGATAATTACTATAATCAGAAAACTGTAATTAATTATCTTAAAAATAATAAATTAGAAAAAACAACTTTTACTAAAGAAATAATTCAAAATATTAATTCAAAAATAAAAGATGAAAAAATATTTTCAATATATAACAATGATAAATTAATCACATTTATATTTTTACAGAACCCAATAAGTAAAAAAGTTATTGGATTTTTAACAATTGAAGCAAACGATACTATTAAATCACAAAAAGAAAAAGCATCACAAATTATTTTACTACTTATTATTACGATTATGCTAATTGTTTTAATCATCATTTACAGAAATATAAAATCTAAAGAAAAAATAAAACTAGATCTTCATGAAAAACTAATCCAAAATACAAAACTTAAAGATTTAAGTAAAAAATTAAAAGAAAACCTTCAAACATATAGTAATCATATTATATATTCAAAAACTGACTTAAGAGGAAATATTATTGAGGTTTCTGATGCTTTTTGTAAAATATCACAATATACAAAAGATGAATTAATAGGTATAACACACAGTATAATAAGAAGTAAGAATATAAGTAAATCTGTATATGATGATATGTGGAATATTATTAAAAGTAATAATATTTGGGAAGGTGAGATTCAAAATATTTCTAAAAATGGTAATATGTATTGGATTAGTTCTATAATATATGCACAATATAATTCATCAAATGAAAAAATTGGTTATATAGCAATTGCACGTAATATAACAAATACAAAAAAACTAGAAAGACAGCATGAAAGACTTATGCAAGCTGAAAAACTAGCTTCTATGAGAGATATGATTACAAATATATCACATCAATGGAGACAACCATTGTCTGTTATATCAACTTCTGCAACTACATTAATTGTTCAAAATGAAATTAATAACTTATCAAAAGAAGATATAACTAAAACATGTACATTTATTAATGACAGAACAAAATTTTTATCAAAAACAATTGATAACTTTAAAAACTATACAAATGACAATGGAATAATAGAAGAAACAAATTTATCAGAACTAGTTGTTAAATTTAAAGAATTAGTACAATTTTCAATTGATAAACAAAATATTACATTTATTCAAAATATAAATGAAAACATACAAATAGATTGTTTAAAAAATGACTTAATTCAATGTTTTATTAATCTATTTAATAACTCAAAAGACGCTTATCTTATCAATAACATAGAAGAAAAAATATTTATTATGGAAGCATTTAAAGATGATAATAATATTGTAATAACAATAAGAGATAATGCCAAAGGGATATCAAGTAAGATTATTAATAAAGTATTTGAACCTTATTTTACAACTAAACACCAATCACAAGGTACAGGATTAGGATTGCATATGACTTATAATTTAATTGTTCAAAATATGCATGGAAATATTGAAGTATCAAATAAAGAATATGAATATAAAAAAAATATATATACGGGAGCTTGTTTTAAAATAAGATTATAAAAGGCACAGCGTAAGCCGCGTTTTGTCATGGATAATAATTTATCTAGCCTTTAGATTACTCTAAAGATCCTGCGAGTGCGAAAACTGTGAAGCTTTTACCATACACTCTTGCTTCTGCTTGGGTTTACATTTCTGCTAAGATTACTCGAAGCTCTCTTGGGTTCTTACCCCAATATTTCACCTTTTCCCTCATAAATGAAGGTAGTCTATTCTCTGTTGCACTTTCCCTTTGATTACTCAAGCCATTATTTAAATGGAAGCATACTTCACTGAAGCCCGGACTTTCCTCTTGTAAAAGTTTTACAAGCTATTATCTGCTGTACCTTTGCAATTATACTATTATTTTCTTATGATGTCATAATATGAAGGTGGATTAAAGTTAAATACTTTAATATCTATATTAGTATTTACTTTTACATCGCTAAATATTATACTTACATTATTTTCTAATTCATCTTTATAAAAAATAGCTTGAAGTTTATTTTGATAAATTTTTATTGTATAAACAATATTATTTAAAGTATTTTCATACGTAGTATCATTTATTTTTTTAGATTTTTTAAGTATATTTATCAAATTTAACTCTTCGTTAATATGACTAATAATGGCTTGTTCTAATTCTGGTTCATCAATTATAACTTGAGAACTTGATATATAGACGTTTTTAAGAGGATTATTATAATGCCACAATATGTTTTTTGTGTTAAAAATAATATTTCCTTTATAAGAAATTGTATTGTTTGAATTGTTTTTAATTGATTGAGTAAAATTTGCACTTAGATTTTGAATATCAAAAATATTTGCAAAAGATATAATATATATGTTGAATAGTAAAAATAATATTTTCATTTATGACCTTTTTGTTTTGAAATGCATTATATCAAATATTTCTTAATCCTTATGTAACATTGTCTTAGCTATAATCTAGCCGTTTATTAGATGATAAAATACTATAATAAATAAAACCTTATGGAGTGTGAAATAAATGTTAAAGATGTTTGGAAAAATTTTTGGTACAAAAAATGATAAAGAAGTTAAAAAATACAAAAAAAGAGTCGAGCAAATAATTGCCCTAGAAGAAAAATACAAAAATTATTCAGATGAACAATTACAATCAGATATCAATGATATAAAAAATGATATTCAAAATGATTCTAAAACTATTGATGAAGTATTAAACGATGTATTTGCTATCACAAAAGAAGCAAGTACTAGAGTTTTAAATATGAGACATTATGAAGTTCAATTATTAGGTGGACTTGTACTACACGATGCAAGAATTGCTGAAATGAAAACAGGTGAAGGTAAAACTCTTGTTGCAACATTGCCTGTTGTTTTAAATGCACTTACAGGTAAAGGTGTTCACGTTGTTACAGTTAATGATTATCTAGCTAGTAGAGATGCAAAAGATTTAGAACCTTTATATAACTTTTTAGGTTTAAGTGTTGGAGTTTTAACAGCTGAAATTCATGATAATGAACAAAGAGTTGAGCAATATAATGCTGATATTACATATGGAACAAATAACGAATATGGATTTGATTATTTAAGAGATAATATGGCTTATGAAAAAGAACAAAAAGTTCAAAGAGATCATCATTTTGTTATTGTTGATGAAGTAGATTCAATTTTAATTGATGAAGCTAGAACACCACTTATTATTTCTGGACCTACAAACCATAAAAGTGATAACTATTTAAGAGCAAATAAAATTGCCCTTGAACTTGAAAAAGGTACAAGAATAGAACCTAAAAGACCAGATGAAGTTGCTGTTATGACAGGTGATTTTTATGTTGATGAAAAAAACAAAACTGTACTTTTAACTGATGAAGGTGTATTAAATGCTGAAAAACTATTTGAAGTTGATAACTTATATTCTTTAGAAAATGCTGGACTTTCTCATCACCTTGACCAAGCACTAAAATCAAACTTTATATTTGAAAAAGATGTTGATTATGTTGTTCAAAATGGTGAGATTATTATAGTTGATGAGTTTACAGGTAGACTAAGTGAAGGTAGAAGATTTAGTGATGGACTACACCAAGCATTAGAAGCAAAAGAGGGTGTTACTATTCAAGAAGAGTCACAAACTTTAGCTGATATTACATACCAAAACTACTTTAGAATGTATGATAAATTAGCTGGTATGACAGGAACTGCTCAAACAGAAGCAACTGAATTTGCAGAAATTTATAATCTTGATGTTGTATCAATACCTACAAATGTTCCAATTTTAAGAGATGACAGAAATGACTTGATTTTTAAAAGTGAGAGAGAAAAATTTGATGCTGTTTGCAATAAAATATTAGAATATAGTAAAACTGGTCAACCAGTACTAGTAGGAACTGCAAGTATTGAAAAAAGTGAGTATTTACATAAACTTCTAAAAGAAAAGAAAATACCTCATACAGTTTTAAATGCAAAACAACATGAAAAAGAAGGTAAAATAGTAGAAGATGCTGGACAAAAAGGTGCTATTACTATTGCTACAAATATGGCTGGACGTGGTGTTGATATTAAACTACCAGCTGAATGTTTAGAACTTGGTGGATTAGCAATAATTGGAACTGAGAGACATGAAAGTAGAAGAATTGATAATCAGCTAAGAGGTAGAGCTGGTCGTCAAGGTGATGTTGGTGTTACACAATTTTATTTATCTTTAGAAGACAATCTTTTAAGAATATTTGGAAGTGATAAAATTGCTTCAGTTATGCAAAGACTTGGAATTGAAGAAGGTGAACATATCGAATCTGGTATGGTTACAAGAGCAGTTGAAAATGCTCAGAAAAAAGTCGAGGCAATGCACTTTGAAAGTAGAAAACATATATTAGAATATGATGATGTTGCAAATCAACAAAGACAAGTTGTATATTCATTTAGAAATGATTTATTAGAGCTTGATTATGAAATTGATAAAAAAATAAATGAAAACATAGCTGATTATGCTATAAATACTCTTAGTAATGCAGGTTTTATAGATGGTATGCCCGTTGAAGATTATGATTTTGAAAAAGTACTTGCTGTATTAAAAGAAGAATTAAAATTAGAAATTACAAAAGAAGATTTTATAGGTGATGAGCTTGTAGATATTGAAAATAATTTAACTACATTACTTATTAAATCATACGATGACAAAATGTCAATAGCACCAGCACAACAAAAAAGTGATATAGCTAAGATGTTATATTTAAGAATACTTGATGATAGCTACAGAGAACATTTATATTCTATGGATACACTTAAAACAGGTATAGGACTAAGAGGTTATAATCAAAAAGATCCATTAGTTGAGTACAAAAAAGAATCATATCATTTATTTATGGAATTAAGAGAAAATATTAAAACTGAAATTGTTAAAATATTATTTACAATTCAACTAGTAGATGAAGAAACTGAAAAAAGACAAATGGAAGAGCTAAAACATAATATGCAAGAAGATAATGAAAATTTAACATTATCTTCTTCAGAAGATAGTTCTGAAAAAATAGAAAAAAAGACAGCAAGAAACGAACCATGTCCTTGTGGAAGTGGAAAGAAATATAAACAATGTTGTGGGAAAAGTGGACCAAAAAAAGGTTTATTGGCACAATAATTTAGATATCGTAATAAGTTCAAAAAATAATAACAAAACTTGATAAATTATCAAGTAATTTTATACAAAAGGTAAAAAATGGCAAAAAGTTTATACGAAACATTAGGTGTAAGTGAAAATTCAAGTGCTGCTGAAATAAAAAAAGCATATAGAAGTTTAGCTAAAAAATATCATCCAGATATGAATAAAGATGCAGGTGCAGAAGATAAATTTAAAGAAATAAATGCTGCATATGAAGTACTAGGAGATGAAAAGAAAAAATCTCAATACGATATGCATGGTGATTCAATGTTTGGTGGTCAAAACTTCCATGATTTTGCACAAGGTCAAGGTTCTGGAGTTGATATTAATGATATTTTAAATCAAATGTTTGGTGGAGGTGGAGCTTCTCGTAGTGGATTTGGAGGTTCTGGATTCCCTGGAGGTGGTTTTGGTGGCGGACATAGCGCACCAGATTTAGATCTTGAAGCAAATCTAAGTGTAGATTTTCAAACTGCAATATTAGGTGGAACAAAAAATATTACAGTTGAAGGTGAAAATTTTGATATTAAAATACCAAAAGGTATAAAAGATGGTCAAAAAATAAGAGCTAAAGGTAAAGGAAGACAAGCACAAGGATTCCAAAGAGGTGATTTAATTCTTAAATTAAATATTAGTGAAGATGATATTTATACAAGAGAAGATGATGACTTAACTAAATCTTTTGATATACCTTTATATACAGCAATGTTTGGTGGAAAAGTTATAATTGATACACTATATAAAGAGATAACTTTAAAAGTACCTCAAAATACAAAGCAAAATCAAAAATTTAGAGTAAAAGAATTAGGTGCTTATAATAGAAAGACAAAAGAAACAGGTTATTTATACCTAAAAGCAAATATTATGATACCTAAGGTTGAAGATTTAAGCGATGAAGTACTTGATGTACTAAGAGAAAACTTACCAAAAGAATAATGCAAACTTATAAACAAACAGTAAAAGAACTAAGCCCTTTACTTAAAAATATCACACATATACCAATAAAAGAAGTTGAAATACTTCTTTTGCATATTATTGAACAAAATGTAATTTGGTTACATATAAATTACAATAAACCTTGTGATGAAAAAATACAAAAAGAACTAAAAAAACTAGTAACAAAACGTTCTACTGATTATCCTTTGGAATATATTACAAAACGAGCAAGCTTTTATGGAGAGACATTTAACGTAGCTTCAAATGTATTAATACCAAGACCACAAACTGAAATATTAGTTGAAAAAGCAATTGAAACTTTAAGTAAAATTCAAAATCCTAAAGTTGTTGAAGTAGGTACCGGTAGTGGTATAATTTCTGTTATGTTAGCTATTGAAGTACCAAATATAAGTATAATTGCAGTTGATATAAATGATGATGCACTAACTTTGGCAAAACAAAATGCAAAAAAATTTGGTGTTGAAGACAAAATTAATTTTATAAAAAGTGATATTTTTACAAATACACATATAAAAAACTATGATATGTGTATCTCAAATCCTCCTTATATAAAAAATGATTATAAACTACCTACAAATGTTAAATTTGAACCTTCAAATGCATTGTTTGGTGGTAATGATGGCGATGAATTACTCAAAAAAATAATTGATGCTACATATGAAAATAATATAAATTATTTATATTGTGAAATGGGTTATGACCAAAAAAATCCTTTAAGTAAATATGTAGAAAATTATAAAACAAAAAGTATAGAATTTTATAAAGATTATGAACAATTTGATAGAGGTTTTACTGTGGAATTTTCATATGAATAATATTTTACAAATTAAAAATATGCATAAAACATTTGGGGCTAAAAAAGTCCTAAAAGGTGTAGATTTAAATATTGTAGAAGGTAAGTGTACTGCTATATTTGGACTAAGTGGTGGTGGAAAGTCTACTATTATAAAGCATATAGTAGGACTTTTAAAGCCTACAAGTGGAGATATTATTTATAATGAAACTTCAAATATTGCAAATATGAATGAAAAAGACTTAAGAAACTTACGAAAAGAGATAGGCTTTTTATTTCAAAGTGGAGCATTATTTGATAGTATGAATGTATTTGACAATGTTGCTTTTCCATTAAAAGAACATACTAATTTATCAAATGAACAAATCAAAGCAGAAGTTTTAAAACATCTTGAAATTGTAGGTTTAGATTCATCTACTGTTAAAGATTTATTTCCCGATGAATTAAGTGGTGGTATGAGAAAAAGAGTAGGTTTAGCAAGAACTATAATTGTAAAACCAAAAGTATTATTATACGATGAACCAACAAGTGGACTTGATCCAATTACAAGTGATACTATATCTCAACTTATTTTAAAAATACAAAAAGATTTTAATACAACATCAATATTAATTAGCCATGATATAAAAGAAACTTTTAAAAGTGCTGATTATTTTGCAATGTTATATGATGGAAAAATTGTAGAATATGGTGATGAAGAATATTTTAAAAACTCTAAAGTAAAAATAGTACAAGATTTTTTAGAAGGTAGAAGCTCTTAATGCAACTTTATCAACCACAAAATGGGTATTGCTATAATAGTGATACATATTGTTTATATAACTTTATAACAGTATCTCTTCAGAAATTTAAGAATATCAATGGAGAATTATTAGATATAGGTGCAGGATCAGGGATACTTGGATTTTTAGTATCAAATGAATATAAGAATTTAAATTTAAATTCTTGTGAAATTCAAGATAGCTTTGAGTTTTTAAGTAAAAAGAATGCTCAAGTAAATAACATATCACTAAATTTATATAAAGGAGATTACAGCTCTTTAGATTTTGATAAAAAGTTTGATATTGTTGTTTCAAATCCTCCATTTTACCCATCATGTGTAGTAAAATCAACAAATGAAAATATTAAAATAGCAAGATATAATGATAGCTTACCTTTAGAAGATTTTATATCTAAAACTTCTAAAATTTTAAAACCTAAAGGCAAGTTCTTTTTTTGCTATGATGTTAAGCTTTTAAATGATATTATTTCATTATTAGTAAAGTTTAAAATAAACCTAGAATCTATGCAATTTCTACACCCAAAAAGTAATAAAGATGCTTCTTTGGTAATGATATATGCAAGAAAAGATTCTAAAAGTTTATTAGAAGTAAAACAACCATTTATTATGTTTGAAAATGATGATTTTTCAAAAGATATGCAAAATATTTATGATAAATGTAACACACATAGTATAAAAGTAAGTATAGAAGAAAAAATATGATAACACATAAAGATTATAATTTTAAATTTGATGAAAATAAATGCGCAACATGCGAAGGTAACTGCTGTATTGGTGAAAGTGGTTATATATGGATAACTATGCAAGAAATCGACACTCTAGCAAAGCATTTAAATATATCTACAAATGAATGTTTTGAAAAATATTTATTAAAATATGGATATAAATTTTCTATAAAAGAAAAGCAAATATCAAAAAATAATTACGCTTGTGTATTTTTTGATTTAGAAAAGAAACAATGTGGAATATATGAAGCAAGACCAACTCAATGTAGAACATTTCCTTTTTGGGAACATTTCAAAGAAAATATAGAAGAATTAGAGCAAGAATGCCCAGCTATTATAAAATAATATTATCATTTATCATTATAGTATCTTTTACTTCTTGTATAAAGCAAATAAACTATTCTAAACAAGATTATCTAAAAGAAAATATTATTTTAAGTATGGCTATTGATTATGAATTTAATAAAAACTATGAAAATAGTGCAAATGTTTATGAGCAATTATTTACAAAATTTCATAGATTTGAATACTTACATAAGTGTCTAACATTAAATATGTACTTAAATAACTATGAAAAAGTAAAAGAATTGTCTTTTAATAATATAGATATATATGAATCAAAAGAAGAATATCTAATGAAGAATTATACATTTGCTTCTATTAGATTAAAGCAATATAATGATTCATTAGATATGTCTTTACAATTGGTTGATTTAAATAACTCATCAAATAATTATTTATTTGTAGCTGATTCATATTATGGATTAAAAAAATATAACCTTTCTACAAAGTATTATGAAAAAGCATATTTAAAAGATAACAATGTAAAGTCATTGTTAAATCTTAGTTTGATTTTATATGGAAAGTTAAATAAGAAAAAAGAAGCAATAACATATCTTGAAACATATAATGATAACCATAATTGTAATAGAAAAGTTTGTGCTACATTGGTTAAATACTATCAAGAATCACAAAATATTGATGGTGTAATAAAAATATCAACCGAAATGCTCGATAAATATAAAAATACTTAATTATATATTAAGTATGTATCTAAGTGAAGATATCAATAAAGCTATAAAATACCTAGAAAATGAAAGATTTGATGATAAAAAGCTATTAGAACTATATTCTGTTACGAAGCAAAATAAGAAAGCTCTAAAGTTAAGTAAAATGATGTATAAGAAAACAAAAGATTTATCTTTATTAGGTCAAATTGCAATATATGAGTATGAAAGTAATGACAACTATGATATGAAAACTATTATTGCAAATTTTGAAAAAACATTGAAGTACAAATCAAATCCAATATATGAAAATTATTATGGATACATACTTCTAAGTCATGATTTAGAAGTAAAAAAAGCACTAGTTTTAATCAAACAAGCATATAAAACAAACCCTAAAAATATTGCTTATAAAGATTCACTAGCATTTGCATATTATAAAAATAAACAATATAAAAAAGCATATAACTTAATAAAAGAGGTAGTTTCAAAAGTTGGATTAGACAATAGCGAAATTAAAACACATTGGGAAATAATTAAAAAACATAAGGATAAAAAATAATGATTTTAGATGATATAATTGAAAAAACAAGACAAGACTTAGAAATAAGAAAAAAAGAATTTAGCGTAGATTGGTTAGGTAGAAGTTTGGCATATAACCCATACCAACCAAGAGATGTAAAAGAATACCTAACTTCAACAAAAGATGAGCCAATTAGAATAATAGCAGAAGTAAAAAAAGCTAGTCCTAGTAAAGGTGTTATTAGAGAAGACTTTGATCCTTTATTAATTGCACAACAATATAGTAATAATGGTGCAAATGCAATTTCTGTATTAACAGAACCTCATTTTTTCCAAGGAGATATTGAATATCTTACAGGTATTAGAAGATATGTTGATACTCCATTATTAAGAAAAGATTTTATAATAGATGAATATCAATTACTTGAAGCACTTGTATATGGAGCAGATTTTGTACTTCTTATTGCAAAAGCTCTTGATAAACAAACTTTAAAAGATCTATACGATAAAGCATTGTCTTTAGGACTTGAAGTTTTAGTAGAAATACATGACTTACCAGATTTGAAAAAAGCTATGTCATGTGGTGCAAATATAATTGGTATAAATCATAGAAATCTTGAAACTTTTGAAATGGATATGAATCTTTGTGATAAACTAATACCTCTTATTCCAAATGGAAAAATAATCGTAGCAGAAAGTGGTATTACTGATGTTGATACTATTAAAAGATTAAACTCTATTGGAGTTGATGCATTTTTAATTGGAGAACATTTTATGAGACAAGATGATATAGGAAAAGAGTTACAAAAACTTAAAAATTCACTAAAATCATAAAAAATAAAATGCAAGAAGATAATACAAACTACAAACAAATTTTAAAAGAAGAATTTTTTAAAAATGAAGATAAACTTTTCACAAAAAAAGCTAAGTTTATCTCATATACTTGTAAAGATACTACTTCTATATTATCTTCTATTGCTTCAAACTCTCGCTTTAGTGAAGTGAGAAAAAGATATAAAGTAACTTTACTTTTATCAAAAATACTTTTACATTCTCAATTCAACTGGGTAATGTATGCTTTTTATAGAAATAGTATACTCTATATTGCTACAGCAAATCATATTGGTCAAAGTGAATTAAATATGCAGAAATTAACAATTATTTCTTATTTAAAAAAATCAAAAAACTATTCAGATATACAAAAAGTAAATATTTTTAGAGATGAAAAAAAACAGATAAAAGAAAAAGAAAAAACTGTTCAAAGATATCCTGAAAGAAGTTATGGTATTTTTGAAAATAACCTAAGCAATCCTAAGCTATATAACATAGCACAAAGAATAAGACAAAACATAAAATCATTGCAAAACAAATAGCTATTTGCAATTACTGTAAAGTAAATATTAGCTATAATTTCAAAATAATAAATATCAAAAAGGATTAATAATATGGCAAAATCAAAAGAACATAGCTTTGATATATCAGCTAAACTAGATATGGCTGAAATGAAAAATGCTTTAATACAAGCTCAAAAAGAAGCAGACAATAGATATGATTTCAAAGGTGAGACAAAAGAGTTTGACTTAAATATGACAGCTAAAACTTTAATACTACTAGGTAATAGTGATAATAAAGTAGATGCTATGAAAGATATGCTTATATCTAAGATGAATAAAAGAGGTGTTTCAATTAACTCTTTAGAAGAACTAAAATCTGAAGATGCAAGCGGGGGTAAACGAAAGTTTACTTATAAAATAGTTGATACTATTGAATCGGATGAAGCAAAAATTATTCAAAAAGAGATTAAAGGTTTAAAGCTAAAAGTTAGTGCAGTAAACCAAGGTGAAGAGATAAGAGTAAGTGGAAAAAATCTTGATGACTTACAAAAAGTAATGGCACATTTAAAAACATTGGAATTAAAAGCACCATTAGTATTTGATAATTTCAGATAATAATAAATAAGGATATAAATTGTTTAATAAAAGTATAGCTGCATATGAAGATGCAAAACAAGTAATACCTGGTGGAGTTGATTCTCCTGTAAGAGCATTTGCTGGAGTACTTGGAACTCCTCCATTTATCACAAAAGGTGAGGGTTCTTTCATGTATGATGTTGATGGAAATAAATACCTTGACTTTGTACAGTCTTGGGGTCCACTTATTTTTGGTCATGCAAATAAAGATATTGAAAATGAAGTTATAGCAACAGTTAAAAATGGTTTATCTTTTGGAGCTCCAACTGAATTAGAAACTGCCTTAGCAAATGAAATAGTAGAGATGTTTGATAATATTGATAAAGTTAGATTTGTTAGTTCTGGTACTGAAGCTGTTATGTCAGCTATTAGACTTGCTCGTGGTGTAACAAATAAAGATAATATTATTAAATTTGAAGGTTGTTACCATGGACATAGTGATTCTCTTTTAGTTAGTGCTGGTTCTGGATTAGCTACTTTTGGAAAACCAAGTTCTCCAGGAGTTCCTGCTGATTTAATTAAGCATACAATTCTAAGTGAATATAACAATATTTCTGCTCTTGAAGATTGTTTCGCAAACAATTCTGATATTTCATGTATTATTATAGAACCAATTGCTGGGAATATGGGTCTTGTTCCTGCATCTTTAGAGTTTCTAGCAAAATGTAGAGAGCTTTGTGATAAGCACAATGCACTTCTAATATTTGATGAAGTTATGACAGGATTTAGAGCCTCTTTAAAAGGTGCTTCTGGAATAGTTCAAACTAAAGCTGATATCATTACTTTTGGTAAAGTTATTGGTGCAGGTATGCCTGTTGGCGCATTTGCTAGTTCTAAAGAAATTATGGGAAATCTTAGTCCAGATGGTGCAGTATACCAAGCAGGAACTTTAAGTGGAAATCCAGTTGCAATGGCAGCTGGACTTAAATCTCTTCAAATGCTAAAAGCAAATCCTAGTATATATGAAGAACTTAATAAAAAAGCTACTAGATTAGTAGAAGGTTTACAAAAACAAGCAGCTAGTTTTGATATTCCTCTTCAAATAAATACTAGAGGTTCAATGTTTGGATTCTTTTTCAATGAAAATGTATGTGTAAATATGAAAGAAGTAGGTACTTGTGACTTTGATGCATTTGCACTATTTCATAATGAGATGCTAAAAAGAGGTTTTTATTTTGCATGTAGTCAATATGAAGCTGGATTTATTTGTACAACAATGACAAATGATGATATAGATTCTTGTATTACTGCTAGTACTGAAGTATTTAAAATATTAAGTGAAAAGAAATAATGTCGCAAGATAAAAATATACAAGATAATCAAGAAGAAACAACTGTTAAGCCAAAACATCAAGATAAAGTAGAAGCTTTAGATAACCTATCTTTAGGTATATCTATGGTTGTTGCTATAATATTAGGTGTTGCTATTGGTTTAGGTCTTAAATCATGGACAGGTTATTCATGGACTTTATGGGTTGGTGTTTTTTGGGGAATTGCTGCTGCTGTTTTAAATGTATATAAAGCATATGCAAGAGCTCAAAAAGGTTTCAAAGAACTTGAAAATGACCCAAAATATAAATATATGAAAGAACATGGATACGGTAGTAAAGACGACGATGACTAAAAATCTATTTTTTACATTTTTATATATAAATATAGCAGTTATATTTATATGTATATTTACATCAAATTATTCATGGCTTGTAAATATTGAAGTGTCATTTATATCTTCTCTTATTATTTCTATGGCAACATATATTTCATACAAAAAAAATGTATTAAATAGTGTAGATTTTGAAGTTCAAAAACAAAGTGAAGATTTGGATTATATTGATAAAATTGATGATCCATATGATTTATATAGCGATGAAGTAAAGCAAGAAATTATTCAAAACCCAACAAAAGAACAAATACAAGAAGCTATGAAACCTATCAAGCAAAATCATTTTGCTAATTTTAAAAAAGGATTACTTTCTTATAGTTCTTTTTATAGAATAGGGGCTTATGTATTTTTGATTATTGGATTCTTTTATTTAAATAACAATAAAATTTTAGATGTGATACCATATCTTTTAGGATTTTTAATAGTACCACTTGGTTCATTATTGAGTAAGAGGGATTAAATTATCTTTATGCATTAAAAAAGGCTTGTCATTTTGACAAGCCTTTTTTAGTTTACTATAAAAAGTTATTTCTAACTTTCTATATAGTTTTTAAGATTTCTACCTACATTTGGATGTTTTAGTTTCTTAATAGCTGAACTTTCTATTTGTCTAACTCGCTCTCTAGTTACACTTAGTTCACTACCAATTTCTTCTAGTGTTCTATCACTTTCATCACTTAAAAGTCCAAATCTCATTCTAACAACTGCTTGTTCTCTTTCATTTAGTTGACCTAATATTTGATCTATTTGACCTTTTAAATCATCTTTCATAATATTATCAACAGGAGTAGGGGCTGAAGTATCAGCAACAAAATCTCCAAACTTACCATCATCTTCTGTTCCAATAGGAGCATCTAAAGATACAGGTTCTTTTGTAATTTTGATTACTTGTTTTACTTTATCAACACTAAGTCCAACTTCTCTAGCAATCTTATCAACAGAAGGCTCTTTTCCATCTTCTTGAATACCATTTCTGATAATTTTATTGATTCTATTAATAGTTTCAATCATATGAATTGGTATTCTAATAGTTCTTGCTTGATCTGCAATTGCTCTTGAAATTGCTTGTCTAATCCACCATGTTGCATATGTAGAGAATTTATAACCTTTTTTATATTCAAACTTATCAACAGCTTTCATAAGTCCAATATTTCCTTCTTGAATTAAATCTAAGAAAGGTAAACCTCTATTTGTATATCTTTTTGCAATAGATACCACAAGTCTTAAGTTTGATTTTGCCATTCTATTTTTAGCTTCATCAGTAATCTTTTTACCAAGTTTAATTTGCTCTAAAATATCTTTTAATTCTTCTTCTTCTAAATCAAATCCACCTTTAGATGCTTCTGCAGTTTGGAATAACTTTTTGATTTCCATATATGTTCCAACCATAGTAGCTTCAGGAACCATACCTATAATATCA
>Ga0256826_1000733_pt1 | contig 20157 bp, 19 predicted proteins | sample CV79metaG_FD_185975 | JGI IMG/M metagenome (GOLD analysis project Ga0256826, IMG submission 185975) | Hydrothermal vent microbial communities from East Pacific Rise, Pacific Ocean - CV79 | ecosystem: Environmental > Aquatic > Marine > Hydrothermal vents | place: Pacific Ocean: East Pacific Rise...
TGTTTCACCATAATGAAAACCAAGAAGCTGTGGTGGTCTATGATAAACGCTCTCTGCTCTCAAGTGTCTTAGCTACAGCCTACATCGAAGCCATCCCAAAAGCAACCTGTATTGACTTTGATAAGACAAGTCCAGAGGATGTATTAGCAACGCTTAACACCTTAGATGAATACGATTTGGTGGTTTTAGTACAGTCTACAAGTTTTCGTTTAGATGCCTTTCGCATCCGTGTAGAACTCTTTAAACGTAAGATCAAGGTGATAGAACATCCACACCTTAGTCGTATGTCAGATGATGAGATCGAGACCTATGTGGATGCCTTAGCCTATGATGCTGACTACTTTCGAGGAACAGGACGCGCACTTAAAGCGAAGATAGATGTTGCCTCTAACGGAGTGATAGAAAGTGGAGGCTGTGAGCGTCTAGTATATAACACACCGTTTGAATCAGCCAAGATGAACATCGGTGACTACTCAGAGATGCCAAATACTGGGGGACAGTTTCCTATTGGTGAAGTGTTTACCGAGGGTGTTGACCTGACTGCACTTAACGGTCGCGCTAAGGTCTACTGCTTTGGTGATGTCAACTACCGTGTCAACAAACCAGAAACACCAATAACCCTCATCATAGAAAATGGTCTAGTCGTAGACTGTGAGAACTCAACGCCTGCTTTTGACCTAATCCTCGCGAATATTTGCAGAGATGAAGAGGTGGTTTGGGTACGTGAACTTGGCTTTGGTCTCAATCGTGCGCTCTCTAAAACACGTTTTCTTGGTGATACAGGAAGTTATGAACGTATGTGTGGTGTGCACGTCTCTTTAGGCCGAAAGCATGGTATGTACGGAAAACCAGGCTTTAAACGACGTGATGGCATCTATCATGTAGATGTCTTTATTGATACAGACACTGTAACACTAGGGGACGAAGTTGTTTTTGAAAATGAAGCTTGGATCGTTTAGAGAGGGTATCAATTCATAAAATATATTTGCCATATTTATCCGAATATCGTATAATTATGAAAAAGGAGTATTTATGAAGACTAAAGAGATCTCAGCGCTTCTTGGTGTTCCCCCTGCAACGCTGTTTGATTGGAGCAAGCCCGGACACAAAAAAGAGAACCTAGCTAAATTGTTAAAACAACTCTCTAAAGATGAAGTACAGTCGCTGATCGAACAAGCTACACCCAAGCAGAAACCTGTGATGTTACTCTCAACTGTTAACTGCTCTATAGGTGATAAATCAAAGCACTTTACTTTGACCAAACTCAAAAACCTTTTTTATAAAAAAGATGATTTTGATCCTTATGAAAAGTATGCGCTTAAAACAATAAAAAAAGAGGCTTTCCCATCAGAGTTAGAAGAGTTTGTAAATTATTATCATATTCCTAAGACCAGAGTTGAAAAAGTGTTAGCCGTATGATTACAGAGATTTTATGAACAGGACAGAGAATAGATGGTGTGTTGCTAGATAGAGATTTTTATATGTCTACATCTCTTGATGCTCCTAAGATCATTATGAAAGTATGTGAAACGATACTCAAAGATAATACTAATAAATAAGGAATAAAAATGAAAATAAGAGTCTATTATGAAGATACAGATGTTGGTGGGGTGGTGTATCACTCTAACTACTTGAACTTTTGTGAGCGGGCGCGTAGTGAGATGTTCTTTTCTCAGGGGGAGAACCCTATTTTAGAGAGTGGACACTTTGTGGCTTCTTCTTTGGAAGCTAACTTTGTGAAGCCTGCTTTTTTTGCAGATGTGTTGGAGGTTAAGACAGAGCTTCTTACTTTAAAATTTGCCTCGTTTTCACTTAAGCAGGTGATCTATCGTGGTGATGAACGGGTCTTTGAGATGAAGATAAAGCTAGCCTACTTGAACCATGATGGCTCTATAGGGCGTTTAGATGATGAAACACGTGCGATGTTGAAAGAGCTACTCTCATAACTTTTGAGTAGAAGCGATACGCTTGAAGTGACCATTGTCTGGAGTTACTATGGTGATAGGGTAGATGACTTGACTGCCTTGTAATGGTAGATCATAGAGGCGTTTGGTGTCGGTCATCATATAGTAGAAGAAGTCTGCTCCTACTGTTGTGGCGTAGTTGATCCAGTTGTATTGGATGTCGTTGCTTAACAAGATATTGGCTTGTACAAGGGCGTCGTTGTAGATAGTAATGGAGTTTGTCACGTAGAGGGTACTATGATCTTTTTTCTGTGTCATTGACAAGATGAGTGGATCATAGTTTATCTGCGTGGAGAGGACTCTATTGACCTTCATGTCATAGCTTGAGAACTGTGAGAGTATCATCGAGCTTTTGATGAGTGGAGTGTTGAGTATGAAGGTAGCGTTGTCTAGTTTTTTATTGTTTTCAAAATAGTCTCGTACATTACTTCTGTTTTTCGCAACACCAAAGGTAATAGGCTTACGTTGTTTACTCTGTGCAACAGAAGCTTTATAGCGCTCTTGGGTCAATGAGAGAAGCTTTTTACCGTGTTGTGAGGTTCCGTACATAATGACGAAAGGTGTTGTCACCAATGGCATGAGTTGGTCAAGTTGTGCTTTGTAGTCAATGGCACCAAAAAAGATGTTTGTTTTAGACGTTGGCATATCGTCTTTATGTATGGTGGGAAAGAAGACATAGAGTTCATCTTCTTGCGCCACAATGATTTCAGCACCCTTATGTGTCATTGGTGCAATAACGTGATGAAAACCTTCTGCTTTAATCTGTTCTAGTACATCTGTTATGGCTTGTTGACTCTCATCTTCAATCGAAAATGTCTTTAAACTGAGTGGATGGTCGCGTGTTAAAAAGTATGCAAAAGCTGCAGTAGATGTTGAGTGGGCGTAGCGTCCTATGACCTTAGTTGGCAAGATCATGGCTACTTTGACCTTGTCTACCTTGATACTGCTTTCGGGTACGAGTACCGCTTGTTTTTGGGTACAGCTTCCTATGAAAATTGCGATGATAACAAATGTAAGTACATGCAAAAATTTCATAGGCTACGACCTTTAAGTAGGTAAATTAATTAAAAAAAAAGATGTTTTTATTAATTGGGTAATCACTATTGTAGCATAAGCGCTAAGAGAGTTAGCGCGTAGTGGAAATCTAAAAAGAAGTTTTAACGTAGTATTAAAGTTCGTTTTGCATAGGCGTAATAAGTGTCCCATTCTCATCAAGAACTGGTAGCTCACCCTTTTCAACCACTTCAAAACGTGAGCCAGATGGTTTCACAATCGAGATAGGGTAGAGTACTTGGTTGTCTACGATAGGTAGTGGATAAGTACGTTCTTGATGGGTGATCTTATGGTAGAAAAGATCTGCACCGATGGTGGTAGCATAGTTGATCCAGTCATAAACAATGTCATTACTGAGGAGTGAATTAGCCTCGATGAGTGTATTGTTGTTGATGTTTATAGAGTTAGCTATAAGCATATCCGCACGGTCTTGTGACTGGGTCATAGAGAAGATGAGTGGGTCATAGTTGATCTGTGTTGAGAAGATACTGGTTGTGTTGGTATCGTAAGTAGTGAACTGAGAGATGATCATGGTACTTTTGATTACCGGTGTGTTAAGAAAGAAGGTACCAAACTGGATCTTTTTGTTGTTTTCTAGGTGCCACTTCATGTTACTTGTCTTACGATCGATACCGTAAGCGATTACTCTTTTTTTAGTCGGTTCATCTCTAGGGTTGTACTTTTCATCAAGTTCTTTATAGACTTTTTTGCGGCTAGTCTTCTGAAAAGGAAGCTCGTTATCCATATAGCTCTCTTTTGTTTGAGCATAGAGCTTTTTACCTTTACGGGACTTGTCATACAAGACAACAAGAGGTGAAGTCGCACGTGGCGTTAGTTTGTCGATCTGGGCTTTGTAGTCTATGGCGCCAAAGTAGATGTTTTCAGAGGTACTGTTAAGATCGTTTTGGTTGATCGTGGGGAAGTAAATGTTGAGTTCTTCTTCACTAGCAACAATAACTTCGGCTCCTCTTGGTGTCAATGGTGCGATGACATGGGTAAAGCCCTCTGCTTTTATAGCTTCAAGTACACGTGCTATCTCCTCGGGACTCTCGTCAACTATCTGAAAGTTCTTTAATACAAAGGGATGATTACGGGTTAATAGGTAGGCAAAAACGGCATTTGAGGTTGAGTAAGCGTAACGACCAATAAGTTTATAGGGAAGTACCATCGCGATTTTGAGCTCTTCATTCACAAAGTTTGCAGAACCAACATTTAAAAGACCCACATAGATACTACGTTCGTCATCAAGACCAATACACTCTACCTTATCACCCGCAATAGCAAGGAATGTAAAGATCTGACCATCATCAAGGTAGGCTTGAAGACAGGTGTTGTCACAGGTCTCATTAATATCAATAGACTGGATGTAGGTAGTTGGAACGGGGATACTTGAGACTTGGTCACTCTCCGCAAGGAGCATAAATGGTAGTAGTAGCAGTAAAAAATGTTTTATCATAGGGAACTCTTTATCGTTTTAAGATCGTTTAATGTTGGGGCTTTCATCGACGGGTTGCGTAATAGGTATTGTGGATGGAAGATGGGGATGATGATGTAATCATCAAACTTTACTTTCTGCCCACGAACCTGTTCAAATGGTGTGTCGTCTCCACTTAACAGTTTGTATGCCTCTTCGCCAAGTGTCATGATGACTTTAGGTTTTATGCGTTCTATCTGTTTATAGAGGTAGGGTTTACAACAGGCAAACTCTGAAGTGGAAGGGGTGTTGGTCCCAAGAGGTTTACATTTGACCGCATGGGTCATGTAGACACTCTCTTTTCTTACCCCAATCACCTTCTCTAGCATGTTGACTAAGGACTCTCCTGACTTACCTGTATAGTACGCGTTAGAAGTGTCTTCACTCAGTGAGACGTAAGCATCAACGATCATAAGATCAGCATTAAGGTTTCCAATACCAGGCATACTCTGTTGACGCGACTTACTTAAGTCACAAAGATGACACTCTGAAACAAGTTGATGTAAGGCATTTAGATCATCTGGAAGCTCTTGCATGACAGAAGGACGGTTCGTCACATAAGGGTCACTATAGGTAAATCCGAGTGCTTTCAAACGGTAAAGGTTCTGCAGCATAACAAGGTTTTGATAGGATTTCAGCATAGCCCCTTAATATCTTTGAAAATAGATGGCTTAGTGTAGTTAATGAAGCGTTAAAAGATGATAAAGCGTTCCAAAAATAGTGCTATTGGGAGAGAATCCTCTTGTAATACTATTAATAAATAGTAATTATAAAGACAATTTAGATAATATAAACACACAAAAACAGTGAAAAAAGAGGTTACTTCTATTATGACTAGTATGTCTGATACATTTGAAATATTTGAGATTTTTCCTTGGAGTAAAAACTTTGAGACCGGTATTGATACTATTGATGAACAACACAAAAAATTAGTTGAAATACTTAACCGTTTAGCGGCACACCTTGCAAATATGTCAGAAGAATTTATTTTAAATGATATTTTTGATGAGTTGGCAGACTATGCGGATTATCATTTTCGCTCAGAAGAAGAGATCTGGACGGAGTATTTTACAGGTGATAGCTGGCTTGAAGAACATGAGCAGACGCACGCAACATTTATAGGTGATGTTCTTGCCCTCAAACAGAGTGACAAATCTTTAGATGAGGTGATATTAGATGTCGTCTCTTTCCTCTCACAATGGTTGGCTTATCATATCCTAGACAACGATAAACGCATGGCAAAGGTAGTCTTAGGCATACAAGATGGTAGGACATTAGTAGAGGCTAAAAAGCAGTCTGAAGATGAGATGCAGGGTTCGATGAAAGTGTTAATTGACACGGTACTTACGATGTATGATAGTCTCTCTTCACGTTCATTGGAGTTGATGCGAGAGAAAGCACTACGAAAGATCGCAGAAAAAGAGTTACAACTTAGTCAAGAACGCTGGGCCTTTGTCCTTGAAGGTGGTAGTGAAGGTGTCTGGGATTGGAACATTGAGAGTGATGAGTTAAAAAGTGATGCGCAGATCTCTCTGTTTGAAGTGTGTGCAAAAGGGGATGAGCATACATCTTATATTCATGAAGATGATCTTGCTGGGGTAAAAGAGGACTTTCAAGATCATCTTGATGGTAAAACAGAGTTTTATGTTAACAAACATCGTGTTTTACGTGAACATGGTGGTTGGTCGTGGGTCCTTAGTCGTGGTAAGATCGTTGAGCGTGACCAAGATGGGAATGCCCTTCGTATGGTGGGCACGCACTCTGATGTGACAGAGCGTGAACTGGCGGCGTTAATCTATCAAAATAGTTCACAAGCGATGTTTGTCTCAGATGTGAACAATACGATTATTAGTGTAAACCCTGCTTTTAGCAAGATAACGGGGTACAGTGAAGATGAGATCGTTGGTAAGAAACCTAACTACCTTGCTTCTGGTAAACATGATACTCACTTTTATAAAGCCCTCTGGAATGCTTTAAAAGAAGAGGGCTCTTGGAGTGGCGAGATCTGGAATCGGCGTAAAAACGGAGAGGTCTATCCTGAAGCACTTACCATTAATGCTGTGCAAAACAGACATGGCAGTATCGATCATTATGTAGCACTTTTTACTGATATTACCGAGAAAAAACTGGCCAATGATCTTATTATTGAACAGGCTAATTTTGATCCTTTGACTAAACTACAAAATCGTCGACGTTTTCAAGAGCAGTTAGAAGTCGAGGTCCATCGTTCTGAGCGTTCAGAGTTACCATTTGTATTGATGTTTATCGATCTTGATCATTTTAAAGAGATCAATGACTCTTTAGGGCACTTCATAGGTGACCAACTTCTTATTGTAGTCGCGCAACGAATTAAAGATAAGATCCGTGACACAGATGTGGTCTCACGCTTGGGTGGGGATGAATTTACCTTGATCTGTCCAGAGTTAGAAGATAGCCGAAGTATAGAACGTATTGCAAGTTCTATTATTGATGTGTTAAGTGAACCGTTTGAACTTGGTGCCGAGGTGCTCTATATCTCTGCCAGTATTGGGCTGTCTCTTTATCCACATGATGCTGATAATGCTGTTGAACTGTTAAAAAATGCAGACCAAGCCATGTATCTCTCTAAGCAACTCGGACGTAGTCGCTTCAGTTACTTTACACCTTCTATGCAAGCTGCAACTGTTAACCGACAACATATCATCACGGAACTCCATCATGCTATTACTCAAAAAGAGTTTGAACTCTATTATCAGCCTATTGTAAACTTAAAGAACAAGCGTATTTTGAAAGCGGAAGCACTGATACGTTGGAATCACCCTGCTAAGGGATTAGTGATGCCTGATCAGTTTATTACGATAGCTGAAGAGTCAGGACTCATTCTTGAGATAGGTGAATGGGTGTTTAAAGAGGCCATGCAACAAGTCAAGCGTTGGAAGGAACGTTATGGTGTCTCATTGGAAATAAGTGTCAACAAGTCACCAGTGCAGTTTCGATCAGAACGATCTGTAAGTGACTGGATCGCCTACATAGATAGTTTGGGACTAAGCAGTAAAAACTGTGTTGTTGAGATAACTGAAGGTCTTATGATGGGTGATAAACATGAGGTTGCTGACAAGGTGGCACAATTACATGAAAATGGGATCGCAATCTCTTTAGATGACTTTGGTACAGGTTACTCATCACTCTCTTACTTGAAAAAGTATGATATCACCTACTTGAAAATTGATCGCTCTTTTGTGATGAATCTCTCTGAAACATCATCAGACAAAGCTTTATGTGAAGCTATTATTGTGATGGCACATGCATTAAACATTGAGGTGATTGCTGAGGGTATAGAGACGCAAGAACAACTAGACCTACTTAGTAAGATGGGATGTGACTACGGACAAGGATATCTTTTTTCTAGACCTGTCTGTCAAGATGATTTTAATAAGTTTTTAGAGTAATAGATCTGTTTAGGGAATAGGGGGAAAAGTAGGTGGGTATAGGGCAATCGCCCTATAGTATGGAAAGATTACTCAGTTACTTCTACTAGTTCTACAGTTGACTCCCAGATACCGTGCTTAGTACAGTATCCATGAGCAACTAGGTTCATTTTCTTACCTGTTGCACGGATGTTGAATGTTACTTCTGCGTGAGACTTCTCGTTACCAAGTGTACCTGGTGTGAATGTAGTCATTGCAAGTTTAGTGTCACCGTTGAAAAGAGTGATAGACTCGATGAAGTGATCGAAATCATCTGGGTGAGTGTACTCGTTACCCATCTTAACGTTTACAGCAACCATCTCGCCTTTAGTAGCAACACCCTCTACAGTGATAAATGGTGAGTGACGATCAATAAGATCTTTTTTTGCTTCGCGCTCTACGTTGTCGATGTTTTCATATACGTGAATCTTTGGCATGTTAATGTCCTTAATTTAATTTATGAGTGCATTCTACAGAGAAAAAGTTTTAATAAAACATAAATAAGAGTAATAGTGTCTGAATTAATCTTAGTATCAGTTACAAATGAGAATGGTTATTGAATAATAGCTTTTGTACCGCGATAAATGGTTTTCTAAACGTGTAGAGAGGAAGGCTTGTAAGCCTAAAAGCCACCTTTAACCGACAAAGCGCTAAAATCGCGGGATTAAATACAACTATATAGGTGTTTACCATGATCCAACCTCTTTTGATTGAAATCGGTGTAGAAGAGCTTCCGGCTGTTCCACTTCTTAAAGAACTAAAAAATATTGAAAAAAAATGGGCTGCTGTCTTAGAAGAGAATGCACTTCTAGCAGAGTTTGAGTTTTACTACACACCACGTCGTCTGGTCCTTTGGCACAGCGAGTTTAAGATGCGTCAAGATGATAGCGAAGAGGAGTTCTACGGAGCACCTATTGCTATCGCCTATAAAGATGGTGAGCCTACGAAGGCTGCTGAAGGCTTCGCTCGTAAATGTGGCGTAGCGCTTACAGAAGTCTCTAAAGCAGAGAAGGGCGGTAAAGAGGTCCTTTACTATAAAAAGAGCGTTGAGGGTAAAGAGAGTGCAACACTTATCCCTGCAATGATAGAGAAGTGGATCAAGTCACTTAGTTTTGGTAAGTCAATGCGTTGGGGCTCTAACAGTGAGAGTTACATCCGTCCTATTCGTTGGGTTAATGTTACCTTAGCCGAGACCTTAGTACCGATGTCACTTTTTGGTGTGACTTCGGCTAAGACAACGCGACTTCACCGTATGGCAAGTTTTGATGCGCAAGAGGTAGTAGACAATAAAGGCTATTTTGAGCAGTTAAAAGCGGGTGCCGTGACACTTTACCAAGATGAGCGTGAGAAAAACATCTTGGATACTTTCAAAAAGCTAGAAGCTGATAACGGTATAGAGATTGAGATCGATGAAGATCTATTGGCAGAGGTAGTAGCAATTACAGAGCATCCTACGCCGCTACTTGGTAGCTTTGATGAAGCGTTTTTACGCCTTCCTCCTGAAGTTATCATCACCTCTATGAAAGAGCACCAACGTTATTTCCCTGTCTTTAAAGATGGGAAACTCATCAACAAGTTTGTTGTGGTCTCTAACGCTTTAACAGATGATTTCAGTAAAGTCGTTGAAGGTAATGAACGTGTACTTCGTCCGCGTCTTGCGGATGGTCTTTTCTTCTATGATAACGATCTTAAAAATGGTCTAAATACAGATGGTCTTGAAAAAGTCGTCTTCATGAATGGTTTGGGAAGTCTTGATGACAAGATCACTCGTGAGCATGACATTGCTGATTACCTTTTTGAGATCTATAGTGACGCTATCTGTTCTGAAAATGGTAAACACTTTGAAGCCAATCAAGAGTTATTACAACGCTCTGTTGCTTTAGCAAAAGCAGACTTGATGAGTGAGATGGTTTATGAGTTTACTGAACTTCAGGGACTTATGGGTTACTACTACGCTAATGCACTGGGTGAAGAGCCAGAAGTAGCACTAGCTATTAAAGAGCAGTACCTTCCTGAAGGTGAAGATTCTCCTGTTCCATCTACGAAGATGAGTGCAATAGTTGCGATGAGCATTAAGCTAGACACACTACTTGGACTCTTTAGTATTAACCAGATTCCTACAGGTTCTCGTGATCCATTTGCACTACGTCGTGCGGTCAATGGTCTTGTTCGTATAACAAAAGAGCATGACCTTGACTTTGACATTGTTAAGACACTGAAAGAACTTGGTTCAAAATATGCTGAGATCGATTTTGAAAAGCTAGAAGCCTTCTTCTTAGAGCGTGTAAACCAGTACTACAAAGCTGCTGGTATCAACGCGTCTATTGTTCAAGCAGTACTTTCAACAGGTGAACGTGAGTTGCGTGCTATTGATGCAAAGATCACTGCTGTAGCAACGATTGCAGAGAGTAGTGAGTTTGCTACGATCTTCTCTACGTTCAAGCGTGTTGCTAACATTACTAAAGATGTTGATCTTAAAAATCTTGATGCAGTCAACAGTGAGCTCTTTGAAGAGAAGGCTGAGGTCGCACTATATAATGCTTATACTGTGATCAATGATAAAGAGTACGCTTCTTATACAGAGAAACTCGATGCACTCTTTAGTCTAAAACCACAGCTTGATGACTTTTTCGAGAAGGTAATGGTTAATGCTGATGATGAAGCGGTTAAAAACAACCGTAAAGCGCTGGTCGGAACGGTCTATAAAGCGATCTTCGATATTGCTGACATTAAAGAGATCTCGATCTAATCTGATGGTTTATGATACAGCTATTATTGGTGCCGGCATCAATGGCTGTTCATGCGCCTACTTTCTTTCCAAAGCCAACCAAAATATTATTTTAATTGATGAAGAGGGTATTGCTGCAGGTGGTTCTGGCGCTGCAGGTGCTTTTATATCGCCTAAGTTTACTAAAGGTGGTACGCTTAAGGAACTGCTTGAAAAAGCCTACCTCTACTCACTTGACTTTTATACAACAAACTTTCCAGAACATATACAAAAAGCCAAACTGCTTCAAATAGCTAATTCAGATGAAAATGAAGTGCGTCTGAATGCTTTTAAAGAGACGACTTCACTAACATTTTCAGAAGATAGTAGTGCGGTTAACGCCATTTTAACTCCTTATGCTAAAGAGAGTGGCTCTTTGGTGTTAGAAGAAGGTGGTGTTGTAAATGCTCGGGCTATGTGTGAGGCATTGGTTGAAGGGATACCTTTTAGTAGGCAAAGTGTTAAAGACCTCTCTTATAAAGATGGTGTGTGGCAGGTGGGTGAGATCCAAGCTAAAAATATCATCTTGGCGACGGGTTCGTATGATGTTGTAGTGAAGATGCCTTATCTTGAACTTCGCCGTGTCTGGGGTCACCGTATTGATATTAAAACCAGTACTAAAGTACCTCATAGTATCCATCATCATCTCTCTATATCACCTTCATCAAAAGAAGGTATTGTTGCTATTGGTGCGACGCATAACCTTCACTATAACCCTTTTGGAGATGATGTTTATGATCTTGAAGCAGGTAGAAAAGAGCTCTTAGAAAAAGCTTTTCAAAGTGTTGATCTGGAAAATGTAGAAGTGATAAAAGATTATACGGGACTGCGTTCTGGAAGTAATGACTATATGCCTATAGTTGGACATATTGTTGATGTGGATGAGACGATGAATGAAGCCTTTAATGTCTCAAAGATAAAAGGTATGAAAGATAAAGACTTTAGTTACTTTCCTAATCTTTATATGATCAATGGCAGTGGTGGATATGGTTTTGTGTTGGCACCGTATTTGGCACAGCAACTTAGTACGCATATTGTTGCAGATACTACACTTGATGAAATGTTGACACCAACACGTTTTTTTAGACGCTGGGCTAAGAGGCAAGGGTAGTAGTGGTTACTGAACTGGTTATCATAGGGCTAATCCTACTTTTTGCTCTTCCCTCACTGCTTGTTTACCTTCTGCAACATAAAATTATTTTCAAACCTTATCATCATAAACGTCGTGGGCTTTTTAAAGCCTATCCTGAGCGTTACAGACCTTTAGAACTCCAAGTAGAAAAAGGTGTGTTTCTTGAAGGTATTGTTTATGAACCTGAGAGTGAGGCCATGTCAACCATGCTCTACTTTGGTGGACGGGAGCAAGACAGTGTGACGTTGATAGGGAAGTTTTCTATCCACTATCCTGATGCACGTATCATTGCTTTTAACTATCGTGGTTATGGGGTGAGTGGTGGTGAACCGAGTGAGGCTGCTTACCATGGTGATGCTTTAAAGTGTTACGATTATGTTGTTGAACATTTTGAGCTTCCTGTGGTGTTAGGATACAGTCTCGGAAGTAATGTAGCGGTGCATATAAGTGCGCGAAGGAAGCCTAAATATCTTATATTGGTAGCAGCCTTTGAGTCAGTAGCAGCGCTTTCGCGTTCGAAGAAGTTACCTGTTCCTAACTTTTTTGTGAAACATAGTTTTGCTACGATCAAAGAGATTGCTAAAGTACAGACGTACTTTTCGATGTATGTTACTGTGGATGATGGCTTTGTTCCTATAAAACAGCCACGAAAACTGAAAGAGAGAGCGAAAGAGGGGATGCTGATAGATTATAAAGAGTTTCAAGGTTATAATCACGCACAATTACTCTTTAGTGACGAAGTGTGTGAAGAGATACAAAAGGTGTTAAAAAAGTGAAAGAAGCGATAATCTTACTCAACATGGGTGGACCCAACAATCTTGACGAAGTCGAGATGTTTTTGAAAAACATGTTTAATGATCCCAATATCTTAACCATGAAGAGTGCCCTTTTACGGAAGTTTGTTGGTGGCATGATCACCTTTACTCGTGCAGAGTCCTCTCAAGAGATCTATCGTCAATTGGGTGGAAAATCACCTATCGTTGATCACACTAAAAACCTTCTTATTGCTTTAGAGAAGAAGTTAGACGACAAGAATGTCATTGTTGACTTTGTGATGCGTTATACACCGCCTTTTGCACCTGAAGTGATAGAACGTCTTAAAGAACAAGGGGTAGAGAAAGTCTACTTGATCCCTCTGTATCCGCAGTTTTCTACCACTACAACTAAATCTTCATTAGAAGATTTTGAAGAGGCCTTTCACAAAAGTGGTATGGATGCCATTTTAGTTGAAGTCAAACACTACTATGAGAACAATACTTATAATGAAGCAGTGATCGAGCGAATCAAAGAGAAGATGGGGGATGCCGATTATAATGATTTTGACATCATTTTCTCTGCTCATGGACTGCCACAGAAGATCGTTGATGCAGGTGATCCTTACCAACGTCATGTTGAACGTCATGTAGAGTTACTAAAGACAAAACTAGCAGAGCATGATATGAAGTTTCATCAAGTGCATTTAGCTTATCAGTCTAAAGTGGGACCCTTGAAATGGTTAGAACCATCATTAGAGACCTCACTGCATAAGGTACGCAACCGTGGTGTTATCATCTATCCTATTGCTTTTACAATTGATAATTCAGAGACTGACTTTGAGTTAGAAGTAGAATACAGAGAGATTGCTGAAGAGATGGGCTTTAATGAGTATAGAGTCTGTCGTTGTGTAAACGACAGTGCAAAGTTTGTAGATGCTCTAATAGAGGTCTACCAAAAGATGCGAAGCTAGGGTTTAGATACCCCAAGCAATGGACATATAAGCACGCACAAGCGTGTCGTTGTCCCATGGTAAAACAGGAACACCAACATCTTCTCTATAGAAAACATCAATGTTATATTGGGTGTGTGTTGCACGTAGGTGTAGTTTACTTCTTTTGATCCAACCATCGGTTGCATAGTTAATCTCAGCAACATACTCGTTTTCTAACCAACCACTCCCCACTCCAATACTGCTCCAGTTTTGAACATGTCCTAAGATCGTAAAGTTTTCCGTCATGTTCCAACTACTTTCAAGTTTAACTGAGATTGAAGATGTCCCAAGACCCAGATCGTTACGTTGATATTGCTTTGTTTGGGTTTCGGAGTACTGTATAGGCGCATCGTCATCAATCTCTAAGTAGAAAAATCCAGTATAAGCATTGAGTGCTAGATGGAAAGAGTCTGGTGCATAGTCAAAACCAATACCATACATGTTTTTGATCTCTCTCTCAATACCACTGGTCGTATTCTGTTTGTTTCTAAGGTCTACATGCCATTGAAAGCTAAGACTATCAGTCATAGTAAGTAGAGGACCATAACCGTAAACATTGAATTTAAACCAGATAGGGATATGGTCAGGGTCTAAATGGTCTTTGTCATGATCAAAAAAGATCTTGGCACTAGCCCCAACATGGATGTCATTTGTTGTTTTATGATCAATAAAAAAGTTAGTGTTGACACCAAGTGTATGTGATGTTCCACCGCTATGTAGTGAGCTTGGTGTGATGTCTGTAACAAACATGTCATGAAAACCGTAGCCAAGACCTATTATTGTCTCACCTGCATTTAAAGATAAAGTAGAAAGCCCTAGGGCTAATAGTAGTTTTTTTGTCATTTTGTAACCTCAAAGTTCATTTGCCTCATCATTACAAAATAAGCCTTAAAATATCACTTAAAACGCTCCCCAAGCACTTCCGACGGTAAAGTAAAAGGCAAAGTTGTTCTCTTCACTGGTGGCAAAGTCCATACCACCCCATAGACCAAATTTCCGTGCGAGTTCATAACGAAAACCGACACCGCCTGCTGGATGAAAATCAGCATCTTGAAAGTTGGTAGTATCTTGAATGATATCTTGATTGAGGATGAGGTTGTTTTTTCCAAATACTTTTCCACCACCACCAAAAGCAACAAGATTCCAACGGTTTATAAATTCCCACCGGACTTGCAGTTCGCCTAAGGCCATTTTCTCACCTTGGTAACGCATCGCTGGAATACCACGTATGTTAATCGATGGGTTTGCATAGAAGGGGACATCATCAGTTTGAGTGGTATGAACAGCCTCGCCTTCAACGCGAAACCCAAAGACGAATTCCTTATAGGGAAGAAAGTAGAAGCCTTTAACGCCATAACGCCAAAAGTTTTCACTGCCACCAAAGGCTTTATCGAAACGACGTATGTTGACCTTGGTAAATAGACCTTTAGATGGAGTGAACGTAGAGTCACGTGAGTCGTATTGGAGTATGGTAGCAAGTGCACCCATAGTAAACTCTTGTTCAAAGATTTCATTAATGGTCTGATCTTTTAGTGTTGTACCATCATTATTAGGTGTGGTTTTATTATGAGCATAAGCGTAGTTCGCACCAAGAAAAAAGTTGCTTTTTCCCAGTCGAAACATTAACTCTTGATAGAGGGCATAACCATTGATGTTCATGTCAATTGGAAAGTTTTTAAGGTAGAAATTGGCATTGGCATTGAAGTAGGCACCCATAGTCGTACTACGGATGGTGTCCTCTCTCCAGTAACCAAGATGAAAGGCAGAGCCCATCCATGTTCCATTTTCGGTTGCTAATCCCATAATACCACTGATACTTGGAGGTGATTTCCGCTCAGAAGATGAGGCAAAGGTATCATGTAAAAAGAGTAATGCAACACCACCACCATAACCGATGGCCGGTTCGGTAATGATGATAGGTACAGGCATAAACCCATATTTGGTAGCGAGGTACTTACTAATATCAAACTGACCATCTTCATCACTGGTAAAAAGGTTTTCTTCAGTGCTTATATTAAGATCATCTGCATGTATAGGTAGTGTAAATGAAAGGAAAAAGAGTAAAAAAGAGAGGGCAATTCGCATTCATTACCTTAGCGTTGTTAAAATATAAACAATTATACACTAAAGAGAGCTTATGACAGTAGTTATATTTGACATGGATGGAACGCTTATCGACTCACAAAACGATATTACGGCTTCTATTAATTATGTCCGTAAATTAAATCATGCACTAGAACCTTTGAAGAGTGATTTTGTCGTTGACGCTATCAATCGTGATCATCGTAACCTTGCCAAACTTTTTTACAACACTCAAGAGTACAAAGACCGTGATCGGATCGCCTTTGAAGCGCACTATCATAAACAGTGTACGGAGTCTGCCGTAGTCTATGATGGTGTGATGGAACTTGTCAAAGTGCTTCAAAAACGCGGTGTTAAGATGGGTGTGGCAACCAATGCCCCTACACCTTTTGCTCTACGTATGTTAGAGCACGTGGGTCTCGCTCCATTTTTTGAGAAGATAGTCGGGGCTGACTTGGTAGCACTCCCTAAGCCTGATCCTGAGATGTTGCAGGTGACGTTAGAAGCAACACAATTTGATTCTAAGATAGACAAAGCCTTTATGGTGGGTGATAACTCCAAAGATATGGAAGCCGGTTTTAGAGCAGGGTGTACTTCTGTCTTCGCTACCTGGGGTTTTTCACCTGAAGGACATGGTGATCATGTCATAGGGCATCCTAGTGAGTTGTTGGAGCTTATTTAGAGTATGAAGCTGCTTATTGTAGTTGTACTATTGTCCTCACTACTCTTTTCAGAGATGCTTGAACGTACACAAGTATTAATGGGTACCTATGTGAAAATTACTTTGCCAAAAGAAGAAGCACCTTCGTTACAAAAAAGTTTTGATATTCTTCGTGCTGTCGAACACTCCCTTTCCAGTTACGATCATCAAGCAGATATCTATCGACTAAACCACAACCGAACCGCACAACTCACGCCTTATAGTTATGAAGCCTTAGTACTCTCAAAAAAGTACTATGATAGAAGTGATGGTTACTTTGACATTGCAGTAGGTTCTATTACAAAAGAACTATACCGATTTGGAGAGGGTGAACGTCTCGTCAGTGATGAAGACCTTACTAATGCCAACACTGATATTAGAGGTCTTCATTTTAACCGTAAAAAGGCTTGGCTAGATGAAGGAACGGTGATAGATCTAGGGGGTATGGGTAAAGGTTTTGGCGTAGACAAGGTTGCACAGTACCTTCATGAACAAAACATTACGCAAGGTGTTATCGCTCTAAGTGGTGACATACGTTGTTTAGATGTTTGTAACATGGCCATACAAAACCCATTTGGTGAAGGTATTGTCGCTGAGTTTATAACAAAAGAGCCTAACACTGCTATCTCGACAAGTGGTAACTATCGTCGTTATATAGAGAGTACCAAACATAATCATCTTATTGATCCTAAAAAGAGAGCTTCGCAACAGCTTTTTGCCTCGATCACCTTACTCTCTCATGGTGACAATAGTGCTATTGATGCTTACGCAACGGCAGCCTCAGTAATGCCACTTAAGAAGGCACGTTCGTTTTTAGATAGCTTAGATGTTGGTTATGTACTGATTACAAACAGTGGTGATCAGTATGTGAGTGACAACTTAGGTGAGTTTGTTGAGCAGTTACGTTTTACACAACGTGTTCCTTTTAACTGTGAGACTGAGTAATGAAATTACGTTTATCTGTTCTAATTCTTATTGCACTAAGCACATCACTTTTTGCTCGTAAGATAACGGTCTCTTTGTCCTCAATGCAGCAGCGCGCAGAGATAATTGTTATAGCTGAGTCATTGGAAAGTGTTGTAGTCTATGAAGAGGAGAACATTAAGTTTCACTTAGTTGAGGTACTCAAAGGAGAACTAAGGGAAGGAGATATTGTCGTTACTGTCCCATCGTTGAGTTTTGAAAAAGGTGTTAATTATATACTATTTTTGAACCGTAAAGATGGACGTTTTTATTGGATTGAAGGTAATTCGTTACGTCTAAAAGCAACGGCTACGAATATAGCTAATGTTAAAAAAGAGTTGTGACTACGTGCATACAAGAGATGCTTAGTTTTGGTACCTAGCTATACCTTGTAGGGTGTGCTTGAAAAGAGTGAAGAGAAGGTAAAGTCCGATAATCTGTAGTGTTAAAAAAGCAATTATTTTAACACCAACAAAAAATGTCCAGCCCTGAACGATGAGAAAGCCACTTCCAATGTCGATCAGTGCTGCAGCAAAAAGGATGATAGCAGGTAGAACAGTTTTTTGTCGCTCTTTTTTAGAGGTAAAGAGCATGAAATGGGCTGTCACAAAGATAAAAAGTCCCATCGCTCCAATATGGGGTAGTGCAGTCTCTAAGAGGCCGTAAGTACTTTTCGGTTGAGAAAACTGTTCGACATTACCCATGTAAAACACAGACACACTCTCATAGCTTATACCTAACTTACTTATGAAAAGAACTGCGCCACTGAGGAGTAATAAGGTTCCAAATATAGCAAAGTAAGCAATAGCAAAGCGGTAACTCTGATGCATCTTAGAAGTCGCTTTTTTGAGGGATGTAGAGGTAGTAGAGAGAAGCGATAGCCATAAACAGGGCTAAGATATGCCAAGCGTAAAAGGCGATGATATACGGCAATATAAAGTGTGCTGATAGGTAGTAGGCTAGGGGTAAAAAGAGAACGGTGAGTAGGGCACTTATCATGGTGGCATTGATGTTGACGATGCGAATGGTCTTGTTCTGACAGAGACGGGCGTAGACTGCACTAAGCGTCAAGAGTGTCATCATCATAAAAAAGATATCACTGTGCATAAGCTCAAGGAGAAAGTGTTCTGTAGCAGGTTCGATGTACTCCGCTTCATTCCCAAACAGTGTTTGTGATAACTGTGTAGGAGTCAGACCAATATGGTCATTTTTTAACAAGACATCAGCACTTAGAAAAAGTAAGATAAAAAGAAGAAGACCACCCAAAATAGGGCGCATTAATGTGTCACCTTTTATGTCTTTAACAAGCGTAAACCTCATTACTGCTCTTTAAAAAGCATGTCAAACACAGCTAGGGCAAGTCGTGCACCATCTGTAACGTTACGTGCACCCATAGTTGCGCCTGTTACAGTTGGGATGTCTTTACCAACCCGTAGTGTGTCTTGGTTTGTCTTACCCTTGAACTGATCGATGTAGTTCTGTGAAGGGGTGAACTCAGGCGGTTCGTTAAATGCGATGACTTCTACTGCCTCAATAACACCTTCTGGAGATATCATGTACAAAATAGCCGCATCTTTAGTTCTGACAACACGAGAAACAAGAATGGCGTAGGCGATGACCTTGTTGTCTTTTTTCACTTTAAAAGTACGAAATATCTTACCGCCTTTTTTCATTTTGGCCTGTTTATAAACAACTTCTGCTTTAGCAATAGTCAATAGAACATTTTTTTTCTCGATTTTAACGTCATCACCATAGTTGGCATGAAGGGCATCGAAAGGGTTGATAAGGAGTTTGGCGTTTAGTGAACTTAATAGCAAAAAGGTTAGAAATAAGTAGCGCAAAAGTGGCCTTTATAATTTTTGTGATTATAACATCTATTTTATGGAGGATTATCTTAGGTCGATTAAGAACCTAAGAGAAATAGAGGTTGATTAGAAGATGAAGCCTAGACCAAGGCTAAATGTATTGTAGTCTTCAGCGCCTGCGGCTTTGACATCTGTCATGGCATAGTCTGCTTTTAATACAACTTGTTCGTGAGGGAAAAAGTTCATACCAACAGTTGTAGTCACTGTTTCTCCAACATCTGTCGCAATATTAGTATCAGTCGCATCTACAACATTTGTCGCTGGATTGATGTAGTCGTACTGTACAAAAATAGGAAGGGTGTAAGTTGTTCCGACAGCAGCTAAGACATTATATTCAAGGTTGAGATAGTAACCATTTGAGTCAGTCATAGATGCAGCTGGATTGGCACCGCTATTTGTTGCAATATCGTCTGCTCCATCAATTGATGTTGCACCGTAAAGTCCTTTAGCTTTAAATCCAGCAATTTCGTATGTTGCATGTACATCATAAATAAGTGCTCTTGAACCACTTACCGTTCCTTGTGTTGCAGCACCATAATACATAGATGCACCAACTAAAAGACCATTTACTCCTCTGTAGTCAAGACGACCAACAACAGCTGCACGGTTGAAGGCAGTTTTACCTGTTGAACCAGGTCTCCCCGAACGTACTTGTTTAGAACTACCATTACTACCGTTGTTTAGATCAAGTGCTTGTGTGATACCTGCATTATATGAAAGACCTGTTTCGCCAAATGTACCATATGCATTTACACCAGTAGCGTGCCATGTCGCAGGGATGATGTATTTTTCCGTTAATGGCTTTTGAACTGTGTTGTAGAGTGTTGGTTCGTGACGAAGATTGATAAGCCCCATTGGTACAAGAAGATGACCTAACTGAACATTAAAAGCTTCACTGATCAAGAAGTCAAGGTACATAAATTCAATAATCGCATAACCTTCTGCTTTTTCCGAACCAGCACCA
>Ga0256826_1000734_pt1 | contig 20144 bp, 18 predicted proteins | sample CV79metaG_FD_185975 | JGI IMG/M metagenome (GOLD analysis project Ga0256826, IMG submission 185975) | Hydrothermal vent microbial communities from East Pacific Rise, Pacific Ocean - CV79 | ecosystem: Environmental > Aquatic > Marine > Hydrothermal vents | place: Pacific Ocean: East Pacific Rise...
TCCATTTCACCCATCTCTTGTGCTACCTTAGGATTTTTTAATATATACTCAATAGCATCAGCAAGTGCTTTTGCATCTAAAGGATCAACGCATATCCCACACTTATATTTTTCAACAACATCTTTATATAGTTTAAAATTAGATGTTATAACAGGTAATCCTATGGCCATATATTCAAAGATTTTTGTAGAGTATGATCTCTTATAATTCTCTATAGGTTTTAAAATAGAAAGCCCTACTGTAGCATTTTTTGAGATTTCCATTCCTTCATAAAGAGGTTTACTTCCGTAAAACTTGATATTTTCTTCAATCTCTTCAAGATTTGTGATTTCTAAAATATTATTATACGTATTACCAATATAATGCATATAGATATCAGGTATGATTTTTTTCAACTGCCTAATAGCCAAAACTGTGACATCAAGTCCTCTTTCATTGGAGATACCTCCTATATAGAAAAGCTCATGATTTACTCTCTTATTTATTTGAAACTTTTTTAGCTCCTCTAAATTTGGCATATTTAAAATGACAACCGCTTGTTTAGCCAAATAGCGATAATACTGACTATAAGAGTCTTCAGCAAAAATTGTAGCATCAAACTTTTTTAAAGCACGTTTTTCATAAAGTGCATAAGCATAAGAGACAACACCCCTTAAGTACTGAGATATATACTTTTTATCTTTAATCTGAAGAGGGATATTTTCATGCATATCAAACACTACTTTTTTTCCCATCTGTTTTAACTTTAATCCTATGGGTATAAGTTCAGGGTCATGAATATGAAATAAATCACTCTTTAGTGATATCGCTTTTTCTAAAATTCTTTTACTAACATAATAAACTCTTCTTACCCTACTACTCTCTTTTTGTACATCATAGATATGCACTCCATGTAGCTCTTCATCTCCCTTAGAATCAGCCACTATCAAATTTACTTGATAGCATTTTGCAAGTGATTTACACTCTTTAAAAAATATACGTGTATCGTAACGAGGATGTACAGAAGTTAAATGTGTTATCGATCTCATAGCATAGCCTCTATTTTATAGATTTTTTGAAATTCTGACATCTCTTCAACACCTGGCAAGTCTAATAGTATTGTTTTACATCCAAACTCCACACCTTCACTTAATGCAGTAGAAAACACCCCAACCTGATACTCACAGCTACTAAATAATGCATATAAATCTGTAGCTGTTATAATCTCCACATTATGCTTCTTAGAAAGTATTTTAAGTGATGGATAGGTTTGCCATCTATCATATTCTCCAGGATGAAGTTTATATTTTAATTCAAATTTTTGAAAATAGTCCCAATTATCTAAAATTCTCTTTGATATCTTCTCACCTATAGCACCTTGAGATAAAACAACCGCTCTATTCTTTATGCTCTTTATCTGCTGATATTTATCTCTTTTATGTTTCATATAATCAAACTCTCTTATTATTATACAGTTATCTTTTATTGGAAAATTTATTAAATTCTTCCAATATTCATTCCATACTAAAAATTTATCGGGGAAATAATCTAACTCTTTTTTCTCTTCACCAAAATAATATCCAAAGTGGTATTGAGAGAAATTTCCATGCTGAAGTTCTATTACTTCAATACCTAAATCTTTTGCAGCTTTTATAAGACTACCTAATCCAGAATAACTTACTAATACATATACCTCTTTGGGTTTTAATTTTTGTAATAATCTAGTATATAAATAGTACTCAATCTTATATTTTTTAGTTGCAGTTAATAGTTTAGTTTTTAAACTAAACTTACCAATTTTCTTCTCAATTTCCTCTTCAACTTTTTCTAAAATATCAAAGTTTGTCTCTTTAATTTTTACCATTTTATAAAATATATTTTTTAAAACTAAAAAAAACTCTTTATGATAACGCCAACTTTTATCTTCTTTTAAATGTTGACCGATATATGGAGATTCTACCTCCAGATACTTCACATTTTTCTCTTCTAACTCTTTTTCTAAATAATGTGTATAGATATCTATAAACTGCCCATCAACTTGATTTACCCTTGCATGAGAAAATATAAGTGTATCTACTTCTTTTGCAAAAAAAGGATTTTTAAAAAGAAAACTTTTTAATGTTTGAACACTATTTAAAATCTTCTCTTTCTTTGTAAGTGCAGTATGAGGATTTTTTAATATCCCCAACTGAATGGAGAGTGCATAATCAATAGAGACACGTTCTAATTGCCAAGGTTTGACTCCATCAATCTCATAATCTAATAAATTATATTTATTTTCAAGATCAATAATAAATGCTCTAAGTTCTTTAATATCTTTTATTTTATTCATATTTCTTCTTTTTCCATTCAAGAATTTTATCCCAATAATTATAGGTAAAATAACCACTTAAGATACAAAGTTTTATAAGTAATAGATTTAAATACGTATCTATATTCGTTTGCATATATAAAAATATTAGCAACATCATTATATATGATAAAATAACTTTTGTTACTATCGATATATCTATAACTCTGTACTTTAAAACATACTTGGCATTTAGATAAAACATTATAAACATAAAAGCATAACTAAATATCGTTGTCATTGCTGATGCGATATATCCATATTTAGGAATAAATATATAATTTAATCCAATATTTAATAACACCGAAGATATCGTAATAATAGAATCTATATATGTTTTTTTGCTATATGAAACATATTGTCCATAAGCGGTATAAAGAAAAAAGAAATTAAACCCAACAATTAATAGAACAATAACATTTAAGGATTTCAAATACTCTTCTGTGGCCAATATAGTGATAAATTCATAAGAGAATAGTATCAAAAAGAGTGATATCCCAAATACAATTTTACTATTTGTTTTAAATGTATTATCTAATAATATATACTCTTTATTATTCATAGCTTTATAAAAAAGTGGTTGCCAAGACTTACCTACTGCACCAATAACAACTTGAATAAGCATAGCAATAATAAATGCAAACGAGTAAAGACCCACATCTTCAGCTGTCATAATCTTATTTATCATTAGTCTATCTGCAAAAGCTAAACCAAAACTAGAAAACATTGAGGGAAGTACAGGTAGTCCAAAGAGTAGAGAATATTTAATATATTTAAAATTAAATTTAAATTCCATAGTTCTTAACAACTTATAGAGACTATATACAGCTAATATACTATATCCTAATATATCTCCATAAATTTTACCAAAAAATTTACTATCATCTAAATAGAGCATAAAAGATATAGTAAATAGTAGTAAAAAAAATGCTTGTAAAAACTCTAAGATAATATTTCTTTTACTCTGTTCTTGCACTTGTAAATAATCTAATTTAATTTTAATCATCAAGGATAAAAAAGAGATAAAAACGGTATATTTAAGTACATCTTCGGATATATCTAAAAAGTTTGATATATCTTGCATAAAATAAAAGTATACAAACAAAAAAGAGATAAAAAAACCTCCTAAAAATAGTATATTTGAGAATAAAAAAGCTCCAAAATCATCACTATTTTCAAAATAATACCTTTTAAAAGACCCCAACATACCTAAACTTAATAGTGTAGATAAAAAGAGTAACACCATAGAGTATAAAGACATAACACCAAACTCTTCTACACTTAAATAATGTGTAAAAAATGGAATACTAATAAACCCTAATGCTTTTATCCCTATACTACCAAATAGATAATTTAGAGTATGTCTAATATTACTCATTTTATTTAATTACTCTTTTTATAAATAGTCTTACCTTAGCATAGTAGTATCTCATATTATCAACAAATGATATTTTTTTTAATTCCATAGATTCTATACGCTTTTCCATAGTAAGAAACACTTCTTGTGTATGTTGTAAATCTTGTTTATATGTCTCTTTGTACCATTTATAAACAGGTAATGCAAAATTATTTTTAGTTGAAAAATCATTACACAACGCTTCTCTGTATTTTAAAATATTTTCTATATAGTGATTGTATTCACTTTCAGGCATATTTTCTAAATACTCTATTAAAGTATCATTATCTTTAAAGTTTCTTATATCTACAAAACATGCTTTGGGTATATACTTTTCTATCACAGGAGTTCCAAGATAAACAGGAACCGATAAACTTAAAAATGTATCAAATATTTTTTCACTTAAATAGTTATCTGTAATAGCATTTTCTATAATAAAATTAAATTTATATAAATTTTGAATATAATGTTTTTTAGCATAGATTAAAGCATCTTTATTATTTTTCATTTTTAATGACCAGTTTGCACCATATACATCTATCTGTTGATACTGTGCAAATAACTCTCTTTTATCATAGGTTTTTAGCATAGATATCTCTTTAAAATCTTTACTTTTCTCAAAATACCCTTCTCTAATCTCTTTTCGTAAAATGATACAAGCAAATTTTCTCTTCTTAGGTATAGTATTATATTTTAAAAGAAGATGGTTATCATATGATAACTGAGCAAAAAGCCTATTTTTATGATTTACTAAAGGTTGAAGATAGGTTAACGCAAGATCATGATAGGTATCTAGGTAAAATGCACTCAATTTTAAAGGGCTGTGTGCATCATAACTTCTCATAACTATAGGTACTTTACCTCTATATCTTAATAAAAGTTTTTCTACACCTGTATCAATATTATCTCTTCCGTAGGGTAGATGGTAGATTACTGCATTTTCAAACTCTTCTATCTTATCTTCATACTCAAAAAAGTTATAGAGATTAAAATATTGACTTAACATAACATAGTGCCATGTCAAAGTAGTATCTATAGGTTTTATCCCTTTTTGTAGCTGGGCATTAATCTGTTTTACTTTAGCATCATAGATATAGGTCTGCTCTTTAAATGCTAAAATGAAGAAAAGATTTATTTTTTTCACTACACGACCTTCTCTAACCCTGTTTTAGCAATGACATAGATATTTTTTACATTTATATTATTCTCTGCTATCTCTTTTAAAATATTATTTTTTCCAAGAGCAGTTGTGATGATAATTGTATCTATCTTTTTACCAATCAAATAGTGATAACTTGATATTTTTAACCCTATAGAGGGTATAAATTTATCAAATTTTTTCTCATCTGAATCTACTACTATCTCATCACCTCTTAAATAATTTTTGATAGTTTTGATAAACCCTGCCCCTCTCCCCTCTGCACCCCATATAGCTATTATCTCACTCTCTAATACGATATTTTTATAATCATTTTGTAGATTGATAATACTATGGTTAAACCCCTCACTTATTGTAGAAGTCTTGTGTAGATTTGCTAAATAGTCTCTATCTATCTCACAAACAACAACGATATTTTCACTGTTATCAGTTGGATACATCTCAATAATCTGTAAATTGAGCCTATGTAAAAGGTATCGCATAGAAGAGAATGAAAAGTGAGAAATGTGTTCATGTATAAAATCATTAACTCTATAACTCTCTAGGGTGGGTTCAATATTGGGAACTTCTATCAAAAACTTAACATGAGGATTTGTCTGTATATAATAAGGCATTCCTCTTTCCATAAACTCAAATGGATTTTCAAAATGCTCTAAAACATGACGTATCACAACCCAATCAACTTGTTGATTGAGATCTTTTTGGGGACTAAAGTACTCATTGACTATCGTTAAATTTTTATCGGTATAAGGTTCTTTATAAGATGGTTCATACCCAACACACTGATTGTTATGCTTGGTGAGTTGCTTTAAAAATTCTCCATCTCCACACCCTATCTCGATGATATCTTTCCCCTTAATATCATACTTTTCAATCAGCGTTGATGTCAATGCTTCAATATAAAGTTTTTGAAGAGTATTGGTAAAGTATGTGGTGTTTTCATTTTTATACTCTATGCGTATTGGTGTGTTATTGTAGATATGGGTACATCGTCGACACATACATATAGTCATATCATAGACTTTTGCTTTGAGGGATTCTGCTCTATTCTCAGTGAGCTCTAGATTTGAGATAGGAAAATCTTTTAACAGTACTAACTCTTGGCTATGCGTACTCCCACAGACTGGACACGGTATCGCCATGCTATCGTTCCACCATCTTTAACACGACAAACGCCTCTGCATAGGTCTCTTTTTCACTCATATTAACTCTATAGCCTTCCACTTTATTTTGTGTTGTTGTGATATCAAAGAGAGAATTAAACCTATTATGCCCCTCTCCATAACACGCTAATGCTCTCTTTTTTAGCTCAATCGTATCGGTAATATCTACAAAATATCGTGGATAAAAATCTTGTGGCAATACATATTTATTACTTTGGTACATCAAAATAGTATCACAATAGCGACCCCCAACATAGGAGATAGTAGACGCATGGACATGATCTTGTTGTACATCACTGGTATAATGCATCACGATAGTATCTATCTTATTGTCTATGACAAAACCCTCTATCTGTTGCATTTGAGTCTTATTAAAATACAAATTTGTACACTCTTCTAAATGAAAATCTGTAATCTCTGTAACCCCTAAAACTTTACAAGCATTGGCACTATCTTGTTTACTACTCTCATCATCAACAACAATACCTTTTTTCTCAAATACTGTTTTGTTATTGGTCAGTGTGAGTTTATAGACCTCTTTACCCTCTTTAATCCACTTTGCCATGCTCCCACCAGCACCAAGCTCTGCATCATCATAGTGTGCCCCTATGACCAAGATTTTTTTAAACATTTGTATCCTTTTTCCATACCACACTATTAACATAATCGGTATAACTTAACAAAATACGTAGTACTTTATCTGAAACATTAGGCATACTATAGTCTGCAACCTCTCTTAAGGTATCTTTTTTCTGAGTCTCCAAGACCTTTAGCCCCTGCATTACGCGTCTTTTTTCAAGCCCTACCATCATCACACTCGCCTCTTCCATCGCTTCGGGTCTCTCATGTGCTTGACGGATATTTAACGCACGGAACTTCAATATAGAGGACTCCTCACTAATCGTTCCACTATCACTTAAAACAGCAAACGAGTCAAGCTGAAGTTTATTGTAATCATCATACCCCATAGGCTTCATGAGTACAATATGCTGATGAAACTCTACTTCGTTCATCTCTATCTTTTTTCTTGTTCGTGGATGTGTGGAGACGATAATTGGCATATCATACTCTGTTGCAATTTCATTTAATGTCTCTACTAAATGATTAAAATTTTTATCACTGCCTATATTCTCTTCTCTATGAGCAGAGACGACAAAATATCTCTCTTTTTCTAAATGTAACTTCTCTAAAATCGTTGATTGTTCAATCGCTTCTATCTTAGAGTGTACCACTTCATAAATGGGACTACCTGTCTTGATAATCCTATCTGCAGGTAAGCCCTCTCTTAAAAGATACTCTCTTGCTATATCACTATATGTCATATTGATATCAGATATATGGTCTACAATCTTTCTATTGGTCTCTTCTGGGACTCTTTGATCAAAACAGCGATTTCCTGCTTCCATATGAAAGATAGGGATTTGTCTCTTCTTCGCAGGTATTGCACAGAGACAACTATTAGTATCACCCAATATCAAAAGAGCATCTGGTTGAACTGCTTCTAAAATAGGGTCTATTTTGATTAAGATATTTCCTATCGTCTCTGTAGCACTCCCAAGTGCTGCATCTAAAAAATAGTCGGGCTTTCGCAAGTTGAAATCTCTAAAAAACACCTCATTGAGTTCATAGTCATAATTTTGTCCCGTATGGACTATCGTGTGTTCTATCGCTTCTGAGTTTTCAAGTTTTTGCAATACACACGCTAAGCGTATTATCTCAGGACGCGTACCAACAACTGTCATTACTTTTAATCTTTTCATACTAAACCTTTAAGAAATATGTATCAGGATTTTTCATATCAAATTGTTCATTTGCCCATAAAAACAGTAACAACTCTTCACTTCCTATATTGGTAATATTATGGGTATACCCTGGTATCATCTCTACTATCTCCATCGATTTATCACTCACCTCATAAGTGATAATTTCCTCTGTAAAAATGTGTCTAAATTCTATTTTTGCTCTTCCTTTAACCACCAAAAACTTCTCATTTTTTGTATTATGGTAATGATCTCCTCTTGTTATCCCTGCTTTGGTGGTTGAGAGTGAAAATTGCCCCGATGCTTCTGTTTTTAGTATCTCATAGAATGTACCTCGTGCATCTTCATGTCCATTTAGCTTGTATGAAAAATCATTTTTATCTAAAAAACTCAAATAGGTCGCATATAAAGCTCTCTCAAATCCCAATCCTACACAAGGAATGATTAACGAATTGCGATTTTCTTTAAAAGAGAATAGAAGATCTCTAATCTCTCCTAATGTTTTATGATATATATTTTCTACTGTAACATAAGTACTTTTTTGTTCAGATAAGCACTCAAAAAAACTACTTATCACCTCATCAATATAGACTAGCGTCATCTGGTAGTCTATATCATTTACCTCTATAGGTATATCACGAGAGATATTATAACACCAAGTCGCAATCACGCTATTGTAGTTGGGCTTAGACCATTTACCAAATACATTGGGCAATCGATAGATGTAACAAGGAACCCTTAACTCTTTAGCATACGCTAACACCACACCCTCTGCAGACAACTTACTTTTACCATAATCATTTTCTAGTAGTGCTTGTGTAGAGGAGGAGAATACGATAGGAGTCTGTCTTTCAAACTTTTTAAGTATATCTACTAAAAATTGCGTTAAATCTACATTTCCACTATAAAATTCACGACTATTTTTAGGACGGTTTATCCCTGCTAAATGATAAATAAAATCAACCTCTTTCACATAGGCTTCTAGCATATCTAGTGAATCATCTTTTGAAAACAGATAGAGTTTAATACCCTCTTCTCTACCTAATCTCTCTATCAAGTTTTGAGCGATAAATCCATTACTTCCTGTTATTAATATTTTCATTACAATCCATCTAGTTTAAATCGTTTTGTATCTCATAAAGATTTTCTAACATCTCAGTCAGTTCTTGTTCATTTAATCTGTGTGTGTTGTGAGAGTGGTACTCTATCGCATTGGTAATACTCTCTTCACCTTGATCTTCATATATCTCATAGTTTAAATCTCTATTATCAATAGGTATTCGATAGTAATTTACCATATCTTCTGCTTTAAGCATCTCCTCTTTCGTGAGAAGTGTCTCATAGAGCTTTTCTCCATGGCGTGTCCCTATAATATTTACTGGTATTTCTGGTTTTTTTAACATATTTTTTAATGTCTCTGCTAATAGCTTTACCGTTGCTGCAGGTGCTTTTTGAACAAATATATCTCCATTTTTACCGTTTTTAAATGCAAATAACACTAAATCAACCGCTTCATCTAAACTCATCATAAATCTCGTCATCTCTGGGTTAGTAATGGTTAATGGTTTATCATTTTTTATCTGTTCTATAAATATAGGGATAACAGAACCTCGACTTGCCATAACATTACCATATCTAGTACATGAGATAATCGTTTCCTCTGGGTTTAGATTTCTACTTTTAGATAAGGCAACTCGTTCCATCATAGCTTTACTCATACCCATAGCATTTATCGGGTAGACTGCTTTATCTGTACTCAAAACAATAACTTTTTTTACTTTTGCTTCTATAGCAGCATTTAAGACATTTTCAGTTCCTACTATATTTGTAGCAACGGCTTGCATCGGGTAAAATTCACATACAGGTACTTGTTTAAGTGCTGCTGCATGAAAAATAAAGTCTACATTTTTCACAGCATCTTTAATAGAGTTTATATCTCTTACATCACCTAAATAAAATTTTATTTTAGAGTTACTGTATTTTTTTCTCATATCATCTTGTTTGAGTTCATCACGAGAGAAGATACGTATCTCTTTGATATCTGTATCTAAAAATCGTCTTAAAACTGCATTTCCAAAACTTCCTGTTCCACCTGTTATTAATAATATTTTATTTTTAAACATTTTATCTCCTCTAAGACTACTTTATTAATGAAAAACCCAACTGTATTTTTTCTAATTTATTTAAACTCTTTTTTTCACTACCTATATAAAACTTTTTATTAACAGATATCGCTATGGTATAAAGATTATAAATTTCTTCTAAAATACGATTTCTTTTAAAAAACTCACTTTTATAACACTCCAAAAATTTATACTCACATGAACCTTTATATATATACACTTCAATTAAAACAATAAGAAACAAAATATCAAACTCAAAATATCCTTTATACTCTATATTTTCAAAATCTATAAATTTAATTTTTAATTTCTTATCTATTAAAATATTATTATAGTGAAAATCCATATGAGAAAAATTCTTTGTTAAATTTACGCTATTAAACTTCACTAAAACTGTATTGAGTTTACGCTTTAAAATCTTTGTAATAATTTTATTTAAAACTATATCTACTCTATCAATATAGATATTTTTAGCTTGTATAGGATGACTATTTGCTAATGAATTAATATATTTATGAACATTCTCAAAACTCTCTTTTTGTGTAGATTCATGGTTAACTAAAGCCTTTTGAAAAACATCTACTGAATATAATAAATTTTCTACAATATTTATGTTTTTCTTATTAAGTAGATTTTCTCTTATTGAAATAGATTCTATATACTCCAAAATCATAATATTATCTTTTAAATCTACTAAATTTGGAATAACCTCAATATTCATATTTTTTTGGTAAAAAGTATGTTCTACTCTTAATTTATTTTGTATCACCATAGGAGTACGTTTTTTATCAAAAGCTTTTAAGATAAATTTCTGATTATTTTTAATAACTTTTAATACAAATACATACTTACGCTGATTATATTGTAGTATATTTTCTAATTTATATTGATTAACATCCATAAATTCTATTAGATATTGAGGTATTTCATCCATCATATTAATTTGAAATCTTTCATATATTTTACAATATAATCTGGTTTAAAACTCTCGGGTACGTACATAATATAATTCTTCGTATTACTAAAACATTCATAATATATCTCTTCAATATTTTTTGTATACTCTTTAAAATCTATCATATTTAGAAATTCACTCTGTTTATTTGCCTCCATTAGAAACAATAACTCTACAAATTGTTTCATCTCTCTTAATGTAACATTTAAACTTCTTTTGACTAAATCCTTTCTACTTATAATGCTATGTGTAATTTTATCATCTTTATTTCTTACAAAATAAAAAATATTTTTAAGTTTTGATTTTGTTACAATATTATTTTTTAATAACTTATGAGGGTTGGCTTTTACAATAGGATCTCGTTTCAAAAATTCTGTATTAATTCTCCATATTATTTTTTCTTTTAGGGAAAAATAGTTATAGTAATTACCTAAAATCTTAGGATTATACTTCATATCTGTTTCATATATAGATACTGATTTTGGATTGTAATATGCAAATCCTTCTTTATCTACTATCGCAAAATCTTCTGATAGATATCGATACTCTTTGTCCTCTAAAACCTTAAAGAGGTTACTGGTTTTTCCACTACCTCCTGTCCCTGTAATAGCAAAAGCAACATCATCTTTAGAAAAAACTCCTGCATGTAAAAATGTTCTCTTTTTTTGTAAAAGCTTATATTGAAATATATACCAAAATAGAGAGTATGATAATATAGAATTAACCTCTATATTATTTTTACCATAGATAAGCTCTTTTATCTTAGCTTTAAAATTTTTATTAAAGATTTTAATCTCTATAGAGGTCTCTTTATTATCAAATAAATGATTTACTTTATATTGGACAACATGTAAAAACTTAACTAAATACTCAAAATCATTATATTTTAAATTGTCTCCAGAAGAGATATACTCATTCTCAAATTTTAAGTCATCAGTAAATTTTATTATGAGGTCACAATCTTTTAAGATATCTTCTTTTGCATCTAATTGATTTGCAACTATTTTTCCTATCTCTACAGAAGTATCAATTTTTATTTTAATATCTGCTATTTTTGTATATTTATAGTGCATCTATGTCACCTTACTTTTTAATATATTTATAGTCTGTGCAATCTGTTCTGATTCAATAACATTAACCCATAAATTTAACATCTTATCTTTAAGTGCATAAGAGTTGCTATACTCTTTTTTATCAAAAGACATTTGAAACCTATCAATCAATAAAGGATACATTGTATTTGATGGAATTTCATTATCTCTAATAGATTTAGATATCATTTCAGCACTTGGTATCATAACGGTTAATCTTGATAAAATATTTTCTTTATTATTTAGTTTTGGTATCGTTACTATATTTGGTAAAGCCTCTATATAATTATTTATCATCTCTACTCTTTGCTTTTTATCTTCTGTAAAACTAGCTATCTTCTCTTCTATCTGCTTTAAGTAAGATGTATCTATTTGATAAAGATAATAACGCTTAAAAAAATAAACATAGATTAAATTCAAAATATTTAATCTAGGAAATTTGATACCTAAATAATATAATTTATAGTAAATACTTCTATGTCTTTTAGCTAATGCTTCTACCTTAGATACATCGTAGTTATTTAACATTTTATACATACTTTGTATCTTATCTACTATTTTTTTATCATTAGATTGAACAGAACCACCATGTCCAACTTCCAAAATCTTACCGTTGCCAAAAGAAAAAATTGATACATCACCAAATGAACCAAGTTTTCCTTCATCTATCTCATTTCCAAATGCTTGAGCACAATCTTCAAGTAAAAAACAGTCATGTTTTTTGGCTAACTTTTGGATATTTACAATATCACAAGCATTACCAAAAAGATGTATAGCAATAATAGCTTTTATCTGTTTATCTGCTTTTAAAGCTTGTTCTAGTTTTGTAATATCCATATTGTAATCTGCTATATTTACATCTACAAAAACAGGTTTATATCCTGCCCATATAAGTGCATAAACGGGGTCAGGACAAGAGATATTTGGTACAACTATTTTACTACCTTTAGGTACTCCACTTGATTGAAGAGCGAGATAAATAGCACTTGTTCCATTACCTGTAATAAATGAATATTTTTTATCAGAATAAATTTGGACTTGTTGATTTATATATTTATACATAACACTTTATAACTTCAAAGGTTTCAGCATATTTACAACCTATCTTTTTCCCTGCATTTTCATTTTCATTCACAAAAAAATCAACCCACCCTTGACCAAACTTATTGTACTCATTTACATGTGCTTTTACAGATGCAATTTTTGTATCCATAAAGTTTGAAATATCACTATAATAATTCCCTCTAAATTCAGTTGAAGTATGATACCAGTTACTTCTATACATAAAAACATTTTTTACATGTCTTGCAGCATTAAATGTAGCTCTACCTATAGCAGAGTGGTCTTGATGAACATCTTTATCCCAATGTGTATAAACGATATCAATTTTATGTTCATCTATGATTTTATTCATAAGTTCTATAAGCTCATAACCATATTGCAAAGTTTTTGTTTCTAAGCCACAAGAGATTAAATTTTTAACACCAAGTATCTTTGCCGCATTTTGTCCCTCATCTAAGGCTACCTCTTTTGTTCGTATCATTGTTCCATCATAATTTAAGTATGCACTATCTGTAAGAACCAACATAATCACATTATCTCCATTTGCAACATGTCTAGCAACAGTTCCACCACAACCTAACTCTATATCATCAAAGTGTGCACCAATGGCTAAAATATTTTTTTTCATTTTATATCTCCTACTAATAATTCTATAATTTTATTTAACCCATTATAATTAAACAATGCTCTATTTTTTTCAAATTTTTCTTCTCTATCTTTGGTATTATTGATAGTACTTTTAACTATCGTTTCTAACCCATCTACATAGAGTTTATTCTCTGCATAGACTATATGATCATCTAATAATCTTTGTATCGTTATTAACTCTTTTTCTTCTCTTGTTGAAGCGATAATAGGAATACCAAGAGATGCTACTTCAAAAAGTGTATTTCCTGCTCCTAGTATGGCTAAATCACAATCTTTTACTAATTCTACAACATTATTAGTGAAATTAAATATCTCTATCTGTTTTTTGTTTACTTTTAAAGCTTCACCTAGTTCTTGAAAATGTTCAAAAGAGGGTCCAAGTAAAACTTTTATCGTGATATCTAAATCAAGTTTATTTAAATCTTTTATCATATGAGGAATAGCTCCCCATGTATCTGCTGCACCTTGATTAATAAAAATAGTTTTAACCTCTGCTGAGAATTCTATTTGATTTTTTATACTTAAGAAGTTATTTAAAATCATATACTTATAAGAGTTTATCTCATTTTTCATCTGCTTATCAGAGGGGTATAAAATATTTATTACCCAATCAAATAGAGAGTTACCTTCTCCTAAATCATCTAAAGTGATACTTCTTTTACTATTTTTAGTTAAAATTGTAGCCACTTCTTTAGAACTATTTAACTGGTCATTTAAACATATATCATACTGTTTTTTAGCAAATAATTGTTCCAATAATAGTATCTCTTGTTTCTCATCAATACTTGGTTCAATTTCAATAACCTCATCAAATGCAATCTCCTTATAAATGCCTCTTGCTTGATCAAAATTTTGAGTAAATAATGTAATATTTACTAAGGAGTGTTCTCTTAACTTATCTACTATCTTCTGAACTCTATAAAGGTGTCCCATCCCCATAAGATGACTTCCATAAGCTCTTATCAATAGTTGCACTATACTAACTCCAATAGTTGCGTATATTCTATTTTCATATCAAAATCTTTATGATTAAAAATATTTTGTACTTTTTCAAAATCTTCATAAGTATCTACTGTCAATCTTATTTGTGATTTATCTAAAAGTCCTCCAGCATTACAATCTTTATATATTTTAAAGCTCTGTTGGTTTTCTAAAATATACTCATTAACATGCTCAAAATGATGTGCTTGTGTTGATTCTTGCATAGAGATTTCTAATGCTCTAAAGGTAAAAATCTCAATACCCAAGCCATCAGGAAGATTAGAGCCTATCTCTGACTTGTTAGAGGCGTAATCTGCTTCTAGCTCTATATGTTTTTCTAAAAGTCTATGAGCAAAATATGGTTCAACCAGTGGATTATCTCCTGTTGCCCTTATGATATTATCTGCTTTAAAAAATTGGGCTGCGTGATAATACCTCTCTAAAACATTCTCTTCACTTCCTCTAAAACATAATATATTATTATCATTACACCAACTCTCTAAGATATCATCTTTTTCTAATGTTGAAGTCAATACTACAATTTTACAGTTGTCAATCAGTGACAACCTATCTATAACATGTCTAATAAGTGGTTTATCTTTTAAAATCTTTAATGTCTTTCCTGGTAACCTAGAAGAACCCATTCGTGCTTGTAAAAATATAAAATTATTCACCTATATCATCCCATAACAAAATAGCATCTTTCTCTAAATCTTTATTAACTCTTTTTCCTATCAAATCATAGATTTTTTTAGGCTCTATACCATACCCTGGTCGTTTGATACTAAGGTGTGCTTTAGAGAGTGTCTCTCCTTTACATATTGACTGCTCTAAAACTAATGATTTGGCATTATTTTTTCGGTTTATAAGCTCTTGACCTACTGGCATCTTAATACCATCACCTTGAGCTATCTCATATATCCGTATAGCATCTATCAGTATCTTTAACTCTTCTGGAGTAGAAGAGAGTATATGGTCAGGACCTTTAGCGTCCCTATCAAGTGTAAAGTGCCGTTCTATGACCATTGCACCCATAACCCTTGCAGCATATGAACACTGCCATCCTATTGTATGATCAGAGTACCCTATTATAGTATTGGGGTATCTATCAAGCATGGTTTTAATGACATTTAAATTTGCTAATTCATAACTTGTAGGATAAGAGGTAATCGCATGAAAAATCATAAAGTTCTTATTGCCTGTCTTCATAATCGTATCAACAATCTCATCTACTTCATAAATGGTTCTCATTCCTGTTGCTACCATTAAAGGTTTATGTAACTTTGCAACTTCTTCTATGAGTGGTAAATTATAGGCATCATCAGAACCAATCTTATATACACTTGTTCCTAATCTTTCAAGTAACGCTATATCATCTATATGACTAGGTGTTGAAAATATATCTATATTTTTTTCATTTGCATATTTATATATTTCAACATGATCTTCTTCAGAGAGTTCACCCTCTTTAAATAAATCATATTGAGATACATTTCCCGTATTTTCCATCTCATATTTTGCTTTTTTAGATGCTAAGGTGTCTGCTTTATAAGTTTGAAGTTTTACAGCATCTGCTCCTGCAAATATTGCACCATCTATTAGTTTTTTTGCCTCTTCTAATGTTTCAAAATTTCCTGCTATTTCTGCGATAACATAAGCTTTATCTTTAATCTCTTTTCCATTTATTATCATCTTTCGCATGTTGTTCCACCTTCTAAAATTACTTTCTTTGCTTCTTTAGCTGAATAATTAAATAATAAATCAAATGTACTCATATAAGGAACAAATTCATTTGCGTTAAATTGCTTATATTCAGGATGTGTAAAGTCATGATATACAATATCAATATTTTCATCTATAAAGATATTAGTATTTAAATACGCTCTTCCATCTCTTCCTGAAATATATGTTGTTGCATCTTTTTCTTTACAAATATTTAATAACAGTTCACCACTTGAGCCACTAACATCTAACGTTGAAGCACGAACGATAGGTACTCTAATCTCTAAAACTTCTCTGATATACTCAATAATATACATGTTAAAATCTATTAATAACTCAAATTTCTTACTATATAAATCTTCAAAAAAATCTATATGCTCTTGAAAATAAGGAGCCTTTGAATAGGCTTGTTTAATCGTATTTAAATGTTTTAACTGCCATTTTTCGTTATATCTTATCTTTATATCTTTTATTATTTTATTATTTTTAAAATCTACGGGAACAGATAAATATATCGCACCTTGTTTAGTCAAAAACTGATTTCTATTTTGAAAATAGTTTTTTCTAAACTGTACAGTATCAAGAATAATATACTCATCTGCTAATAACATCTTGTTAAAGAAACCAAGCCATGGATACGTCTCTGGTTGATGAATAGTTACTCTTTTCATGAATCTCACCTTTTAATTTATAAAATAGAATCATTTCATGCTACATATCTACTTTAAACAAAATATTTTTACACCCGTAAAGTTACAACTAAAGTAACTCTTTTAGCCCTTGTTTATAAGAGTAAAGAAGGGCTAATATAACTATTCTATTAAAGAAAATACTATTATTCATATATAAAATTTCTTTAAACTATAATTATATTATTATATCTAAATTAGTTTAGTTCATACACCAGGGGCTCTCCACATACTTTGAGTTAACCCTTTATCTACTAGTGTTAACTGATGCATATATGCCTCTTCCCACTGCTCTTTTATCTGCATATATTTAAGCGTATTCTCTCTATTTGGTAGGTATTCTCTCTCCCATGTTACTAGCATTTTGGTAGCAGATACTATATTCTCATAGACTCCTGCACCTACACCTGCTGCAACGGCTGCTCCTAGTGCTGTGGCTTCTGTTACTTTTGGTACTTTTACCTTACACCCTGTTACATCTGCTAATATCTGACACCAAAGTACGCCTCTACTAGCCCCTCCTGCAAAAACTATCTCTTTCGTTTTTATACCTGAAAAAGCTTCTATCTTCTCTAAGTTTATGGCAGAAACGATACACGCATTCTCTTGTAAACTTCTAAACATTGAAGCTCTGTTACAGACATTTGCATCTAAAGATAGGTTAAGAAAAGAGGGACTAGCGTGGTACCATTTACCATACTTCATACTGTCTGAGAAAATAGGTAAAATCCCATAAGAGCCTACAGGAACCTTAGAGGCTTTCTCTTCTAAAATGGCATATGTATCTACCCCTCTCTCTTTGGCTTCTAGTTTTTCCATGTCGCAAAAGGCATCTCTAAACCACCGCATGACTAAGCCAGAGAAAAAAGTAATCCCCTCTGCTTGAGACAAACCCTCTACCACATGAGGATTGACACGAATACCCATATCTTTAGGAGGAGGAGTTTGACACTTGATGTTTACAATTTGTTGCCAAAAAGAGCCACCAAGTATAGCCACTTGTCCCTCTTTAACTACACCTAAACCTACTGCACCTAGCTGTACATCTCCTCCACCCATGACTACTTTTGTCAAGGTTGACAAACCTGTCATGTTAGATGCTTCTTTTGTAACAACACCCATGACACTTCCTGCTTCTAACGTAGGAGGGAAAATAGTATCTTTTATTCCCACTTTAGTAGCCATGCTCTCTACCCAGTCACGCTCTTTAAGTGAAAAGATACCTGTTGTTCCTCCGTTACTTGGATCTGTAGCGATAACACCACTTAGCTTTGCTAAAATCCAATCTCCTATCATGGAGATAGTAGCTACCTTCTCATAGAGTTTAGGTCTACTGTTTTTTAGCCACAAGATACGAGGTAAAGCCCCCAAAGCAAAAGTCTGTCCAGACTCTTGGTAAAAAGCCTCTTCTATCCCTTTGTAATTCTCTTTTAAAAAACGTACCTCTTTGTCTGCTCTTGCATCTACATTGGCAACACCCCAAAGTGCTTCACCCTCTTTGTCATACAGAACAATCCCCTCACGCATACTCGTAGCACTTACCGCAAGTATATCTGAGCCTTGAAGTTTAGCCTCTCTTAATGCTTCTTGTATACACCATACTGTTAAATCCCAGTTGGTTTGGGTATCAAAAGTCATAGAGTTTGCGACACCCTCCTCTTCAAGGTGCACCCACTCTCTTTGTGCTACTGATACTTGATGCCCAAGTGTATCAAAAATTACCGCTCTTACCGAACCTGTACCAGCATCTATCGCCATGAGGTATTGCATATGTCACTCCTAAATAGTCTATATTGTAGCTTTCATTACGCTACTTTAATTTTGCCTGTTCTAACTCCCAGTACTCCATATCAAAGCTATCAGCTAAGGAGATACTCTCATACCCTCCAAGCTTATCAGCTTTAAGTACTGCTAACATAGTGTGTTCAATGATGTCACGCATAACAGAACACTCTTTATCATTTTTGCCAAACACAATGAGACCATAATCTTTAACAACCACATAATTAGGGCTAGGGTTTAACATCACCTCATCGGTTGCAAATGTGTTAAAGTATGCTTTATAGTTGTCTATATAGAGGTTTAATGCCTCTTCTATACGACTATCTTCTATCACTAACGGTATGCGTTTTGTACGAATAATATGCTCAGGAGTCAAGACTCCACGAGAAGCAAAAGTGTTTAGGTTCTCTTGCGAAGCATACATCAGAGCTAAAGGGGTTTGATCTATTTTCATACTCACTTCATACCCTTTATGTTTTGACATAAGTACTTTTAGTGCATCGACATCCAAATCAAAAGTAGGCTCTGAAGCCTCTACCTCTAACTCTGCATGCATCTGTAAGAAATCTTCTGCAAGACTCACAGCTTTTATCATCTTTTCATAAGATTTCTTAGCATCGTTATCAAAAGTAAAAATACCATGATTATGTAAGATAATACCTTCACAACACTCCCAGTCATACCCCTGTGTCAACTCTACAATAGTTTGAGCCAATATAAACCCTGGCATCACATAAGGGATAACCAAAAAGTTGGGGAAAATCTGTTTAATATGTGACTTACCATTCTCAGAGTTAGAGATAGTCACTATAGCATCGGCATGGGTATGGTCTACTACTTTAAAAGGGATAATAGCGTGAAGTATCGCTTCTACTGAAGGGTTTGGAGCATCGGCATCTATCATCGCTGCTTTTTGTCCACTTACCATCTCAGAGTCTAAAATATTTTTACGCTTTGACATTTCTAAAAGTGCAGACATCTTTACAGGAGCAAACCCCTCAGTCTCAATAGAAACCAAGTCCCAACCTGAACCTTTAACAAAGAGTATCTCCTCTCCATCTACTACACTCTTTACAGAAGTATTCCCTCCGCCATGAAGCACAAGCTCATCACTTTGCCCTAACAAGTTTGAGCTATAGACTCTTAACGCTAAGTCACTTTCACATTTTGATGCTTTAGCATCATTCCATAAACTTCTCAAGGACTATCCTAACACTTCTAACTCATCAGAATATTTCTTTTCACAGTATGGTTCATAGCTTGACTTGTACACAGCATAATGTG
>Ga0256826_1000735_pt1 | contig 20130 bp, 21 predicted proteins | sample CV79metaG_FD_185975 | JGI IMG/M metagenome (GOLD analysis project Ga0256826, IMG submission 185975) | Hydrothermal vent microbial communities from East Pacific Rise, Pacific Ocean - CV79 | ecosystem: Environmental > Aquatic > Marine > Hydrothermal vents | place: Pacific Ocean: East Pacific Rise...
AAGTGCTGTTTTCTCTTTTTGGATTTTTTGAGTAAAGTCTAATAACCATTGAACCAGGTTCATTACCAAAAGCAATAGAACTACCACCTTGATAAATTTCAATATGATCAACAAAGTATATATCCATACTTCCGTACATATCAAGGGCATTTTTTTGTGTAACAGTTGAGATTTCAAAATCATCAATATAAATCTTTATAGGGGAAATAAAATTTCTTCCTGAACCAGAATTTAAAATTGTTGTAGCACCCATTATATTTGTTTGAAGAGTATGCATTCTAATTGTTTTTAAAATATCTTGAAGAGTAAAAGCTTGCATTCTCTCTAAATCTTCTCTTGAGTAAATGAGTAAAAAACCAGCACTATCTTTTTTTGTTTTTTTGTACATTGACTCAGAATCTTCATACTGATTTAGTAGATTATCTAAAATAAGTTTATCGGAAAAAAGAGTGCTAATAAGTAAAAAAATGCTAAATAATATTTTCATAATTGTCCCTTAAATATTACTTATATTATAATACTTATTTACTTATTATAAACTTATCTATGCTAATGTTAAACAAAATAAAACTTTTTTATTATTTTGTTTTAGAAGTTCTATGGCTTGATTTAGGGTTGAACCTGTTGTAATTATGTCATCTACTAAAATCACATTTTCTTCGTTAAAATCAATTAGTTTAAAATCTCTTTGATTCATCATTCTAAATTTTTTAGTTTTTCCAGAGTAAGATATGTTGTTTTTTGAGCGAATTTTACTAAAAAGTGGTTTTATACTTTTTGATTTTAAAGCTTTATTTAAGATAGCAGTATGGGAATAATCACTTTTTATATTATCATCAATCCCAATAGATACTATAGTTGTCTCAAAAGTAAACTCCTTTGCAAATTTGGCAAAGGCTTGTTGAGCTAATATTTTGTAAATATAAAAACCTAAATAAGTATGTTTTGTATGCAATAAATTTTTAATATCTTTATATTTGTAAAAAGATATAACTTCAATATCATTATTTATTTTTCTTTTATAAATTGATGGTGTGAGAAAATTTGTTATACATTTAGGGCAGATATGTGAAAGTGATAATCTTTCACACATCAAACATTTCATTTTAGTCCATTTTTAAAACAGACATAAATGCTTCTTGAGGAAGTTGTACTTTACCTATTGATTTCATGCGTTTTTTACCAGCTTTTTGTTTTTCTAAGAGTTTACGCTTACGAGTAATATCTCCACCGTAACATTTAGCAGTAACATTTTTACCCATACTTTTTACAGTTTCACGAGCAATAATTTGAGTACCCAATGATGCTTGAACAGCTACTTCAAACAGTTGTCTAGGGATTTGCTCTTTCATATTTTTAACAAGTATGCGTCCACGAGAAAGTGCCTGAGTACGAGGAACTACAATGCTTAGTGCATCAACAGCTTCCCCTGCTACTTTTATGTCAAGTTTAACAAGGTCGCCAACTCTAAAACCTATTGGCTCATAATCAAATGAAGCATAACCTTTAGAGATTGATTTTAAAGTATCGTAAAAATCCATAACAATTTCATTCATAGGTACTTCATACTCAAGCATAACTCTATCTTCATTTAAGTAAGTCATTTTTGTTTGAGTTCCGCGTTTGTCTATGAGAAGAGTTATAATATTACCAAGATATTCTGAGGGAGTTATTACCGTGGCACGAACATAAGGCTCTTCAATTCTATCAATGCGATTTACTTCAGGTAATTCAGATGGATTTTGAACATTTACAAAATCACCATTGTTTAAATAAACTTCATAAATAACTGATGGAGCAGAAGCGATTAAATCAAGATTAAACTCACGCTCTAGTCTTTCTTTTACAACTTCCATGTGTAACATTCCAAGAAAACCAACACGAAAACCAAAACCTAATGCAACAGAAGTCTCTGGTTCATAAGAAAGTGAAGAGTCATTTAGTTTTAGTTTGTCAAGTGCATCACGCAAGTCTTCAAACTTGTCTGTATCTATTGGAAATATTCCAGCAAATACAAATGGTTTAGCGGGTTCATAATCTCCAACAGGCTCTTTAGTTGGATTTTTAGCATCTGTAATAGTATCACCAACATTTACAACGCTTACTTCTTTAAGACCTAAAACAACGATTCCAATTTCACCAGATTTTATGGCTTTAGTTTTAATCTTTTTCATAGGGTGAGGGTACATCAAATCTAGTACTTGATGCTCTTCGCCACTACTCATAAGTTTAATGTTTTGACCCTTAGAAATCTCTCCATCAAAAACACGAACAAGTGCTAATGCACCTAAGTAAGTGTCAAACCAAGAATCATAAATGATAGCTTTAGTTGTGTCATCGGGGTTTCCAACAGGTGCAGGTACACGCTCCACAATAGCATCACAAAGTTCACGAATCCCAATTCCAGCTTTTGCTGAAGTAAGAACAGCATCAGTAGCATCTATTCCAATAGCTTCTTCAATCTCTTCTGCGACTTTGTCAGGATCAGCAGCAGGAAGGTCGATTTTGTTAATAACGGGGATAAGTTCTAAGTCATTATCAAGTGCTAGGTAAACATTTGCAATAGTTTGAGCTTCAACACCTTGTGCTGCGTCTACAATAAGTAATGCACCATCAGAAGATGCAAGAGATTTACTTACTTCATAAGAAAAATCAACATGACCTGGAGTGTCTATGAGGTTTAATATGTAATGCTCACCATCTTTTACATAATCAAGTCTTACTGATTGTGCTTTTATGGTAATCCCACGCTCTTGTTCTATGTCCATTGTATCCATCATCTGAGTAGACATTTCACGTTCTGTTACCGAACCACACTCTTGAATGATTCTATCTGCTAATGTAGATTTACCATGATCAATGTGAGCAATGATAGAGAAGTTTCTAATGTTTTTCAAATATTAAGCCTTAAGAGAAAAGTGAATTAACACTCTCATTGTGATAAACTCTTCTGATAACTTCAGCAAAAAGTGGAGCAACGGAGAGAACTTTAATATTTTTGTGAGGTTTAGAAACTAAAGTATTTGTTATGATTAACTCATCAAGTTCTCCATGTTCTAAGTTATCATAAGCTTTACCGCTTAAAACGCCATGAGTAGCACAAGCCATAACTGAAGTTGCACCCTTGTTTTTAAGAGCAGTTGCTGCTTTTACCATTGTACCAGCAGTATCAACCATGTCATCAATCATAATAACATCATGACCCTCAACATCACCAATTATTCCCATAACTTCAGCATGGTTTGCTTTTTCACGGCGTTTATCAACAATTACCATCTCTAAACCCATGCGTTTTGCAAAGTATCTAGCACGTGCAACACCACCAATATCTGGACTTGCAATAATAGGGTTTTTAAGATTTTTACTTTTAATGTAAGTTTCAAATGCGATACTTCCATATAGATTATCAACAGGAATATTAAAAAATCCTTGAATTTGACCTGCATGAAGATCCATAGTTACAACTCTATCAATTCCAGCAGTTTCATACATATCAGCTACAAGTCTTGCTGTAATAGGTACACGAGGTGCAGCTTTACGGTCTTGTCTTGCATATCCATAGTAAGGAACTACAGCAGTAATGCTTTGAGCAGATGAACGACGAAGAGCATCTGTCATGATAAGGAGTTCCATTAAATTGTCATTTGATGGTACACCAGTTGATTGTACAATAAATACATCACGACCACGAACCGACTCTGAAATCTGAACAGAAATCTCACCATCACTAAACTTTTTAACATCAGCTTCAGCCAATGGCACATCTAAAATTTTACAAATCTCATGAGCAAAATCAACACTTGCAGTACCAGCAAAAATTTTATAACCACGCATAGGGTTCCTTTTGGAAAATATATTTGCAATTATACAGAAATTGTTCTAAGGAGTTATTAAAACTAGTAAATAATAAGATTATTTTACTCTAAAATGATATCATTAGAAAAAAGATTGAGAAAAATTTATGAGCAAAGTGCAAACTATATATTTAAAAGACTATAAAAAACCAGAGTTTTTGATAAAGAATTGTGATTTGGTATTTGAATTATTTGAAGATTATACACAAGTTACAAATATGATGCATATACTAAAACAAGATGAAAATGTTAAAAATCTTGTACTAGATAGTATATCTTTAGAATTGGTTGAAATTTACTTAAATGATTTAAAACTTCAAGAAACACGATATATTATAGAAGAAAAAACTTTAACTATTTTAGATATGCCAGATGATTTTAAACTCATAATTATAAATAAAATTTATCCACATCTAAACTCTGAACTTGATGGGCTTTATAAATCTGGAGATATTTTTTGTACACAAAATGAACCAGAGGGTTTTAGAAGAATCACACCATATCTTGATAGACCTGATGTGATGGCAGTTTTTAAAACAACAGTTGTTGCAAATAGAGAAAAATATCCAATTTTATTAAGTAATGGAAATACTGCAACAAATTTTAAACTTGATGATGGAAGACATGGAATAACTTGGGATGATCCACATCCAAAACCATCATATCTTTTCGCTCTTGTAGCAGGTGATTTAGGTGTAGTAAAAGATCAGTTTATAACAGCTAGTAAAAAATTGGTCCGTTTAAATATTTACACAGACAAAGGAAATGAGTCTAAATGTCAACATGCCATGCAATCTTTAAAAGAAGCTATGCTTTGGGATGAGCAAAAGTATGGTCGTGAGTATGATTTAAGTCTTTACAATATTGTAGCAGTAGATAGTTTCAACATGGGAGCTATGGAAAATAAAGGTTTAAATATTTTCAATTCTGCTTATGTTTTAGCAGATGAAGATACAGCTACTGATGCAAATTTTATGGGTATTGAGAGTGTAATCGCTCATGAGTACTTTCATAATTGGACAGGAAATAGAATCACTTGTAGAGATTGGTTTCAACTTACACTAAAAGAGGGATTGACTGTTTTTCGTGATCAATGTTTCTCAGCAGATTTAAACTCTCATGAAGTTCAACGTATAGAAGATGTAAAAGCTCTTCGAGAAAGACAATTTGTTGAAGATGCATCTCCAACTGCACATCCAATTCAACCAGATTCTTATATGGCAATAAACAATTTTTATACTTCAACAGTTTATGAAAAAGGTGCTGAAATTATTCGTATGCTTCATACACTTTTAGGTGAAAAAAACTATAGAAAAGCAACAGATTTATATTTTGAGACATTTGATGGACAAGCTGTTCGTACGGATGATTTTTTATGGGCTATGAGTGAAGCTAGTGGTATTGATTTAAAAGCATTTGAGATTTGGTATCATCAATCTGGTACACCAACTTTAAAAGTAAAAGATAGTTTTAATAGTGGAAAATATGAACTAAATTTAACTCAAATTATTCCAAATACTGTTGATGGAGCTGAACAAAAACCGTACTATTATCCTTTGAAAATAGCACTTTTAAATGATAATGGAGATGAACTTTTAGAAAAAACTCTTATCATTTCAAAAGAAAATGAAACTTTTGTTTTTGATTTAGATGCTAAGCCTTATTTATCAATAAATCGTGATTTTTCAGCACCAATAATAGTGCAGAAAGAGGAAAATGATTATGACTTTTTAATGAAGCATGATAAAAATAGTTTTGTTCGTTATGAATCAGCTCAATCTTTTGGAGTACAAACTATAGAAGCAATCATGAGAGATGAAGAGATAAATAAAGTATATATTGATGCGTATGGTCATATTTTAGATTCTAATATAGATTTGTCATATAAATCATTATTATTAGAACTTCCTACGATATCTACACTTATGCAAAGACAAGAAAATATAGATTTTGAAATTTTGTATGATGCAAAAGAAAAATTACTTAAACATCTTGCAAATACTTATAAAGATAAACTTATAGAGATATATAATTCAAATCATGAACCAAAATCTTTACAAATAGATGCTAAAAATATGGCAAAAAGAAGTGTTAAAAATCGTTGTTTAAGAATTTTGGCAGCTTTAGAAAATGATGAAATCATATCTTTAGTAAGAAAGCAATATTATGAATCTCTAACCATGACTGATAGAGCTGTAGCATTGGATATTTTAGAAAATATTTCTAGTATTTCAGCACAAGATGCTTTAGATGATTTTTATGAAAAATATAAGGAAAATACTTTAGTAATGAATAAGTACTTTTCTATTTTGTCCGCATCAAGTAAAAAAGATACACTAAATCGTGTTATTGCCTTGCAAAATGATGAAGCATATAATGAGTTGATTCCAAATTTAGTTCGTTCATTAATCGGTGTTTTTGCTAGAAACTATAAGCACTTTCATGCTAAAGATGGTAGTGCTTATAAATTTGTTGCAGATAAAATAATACATATAGATAAAATAAATCCACAGATGGCTTCAGGGTTGGCTGGTGCATTTAAAATATATGCAAAACTTAACAAAATAAATAAATTAGTGATGAAAGTGGAGTTAGAACGTGTAATTTCTACACAGTCACTTTCAAAAAATGTTTTTGAAATAGTTAGTAAAATCTTGAAAAGTTAAGTTTATTTTTATAATATACTCTTTAAACCCCTGTTTTATGGGAAAGTTATGAATTGCATAACAAATATATATAATAATTATTTTTAAACTTATTATTATTTTTACCATTATTTTGATATTATAGTGCAAAGTTTTTACACTTAAAGATAATTGAGGATATATATATGGCAAGATTAGTTGTTCTAGGTGGTGGAGTTGCAGGTCATACGACTGCAACATTCGCTGCTAAATGGTTAGGTTCTGGACATGAAGTAGTAGTTGTAACTCCAAATGCAAAATGGAACTGGATTCCATCAAATATTTGGGTTGGTGTTGGAAAAATGTCAAAAGAAGATGTTACTTTTGATTTAGCTCCTGTTTATGCAAAGGGTGGTGTTAACTTTAAACAAGCAAAAGCACTTTCTTTAAATCCTGAGGGAAATGAGTCAAGTGATAAACCTTTTGTTACTATTGAGTATACAGAAGCAGGAAAAGCTGGACAAACAGAAAATATTGAGTATGATTACTTAGTAAATGCTACTGGGCCTAAACTTAATTTTGGTGCTACTCCAGGTCTTGGTGAAGGTTCTCAACTTGGCGAGCATACTGTTTCAGTTTGTACGGCAGATCATGCAGTTCACGCTTCTGAAGAGTTGAAAAAAAGTATTGATAAAATGAAAAATGGCGAACGCCAAAAATTCTTAATCGGTACTGGTCATGGTATGTGTACATGTCAAGGTGCTGCATTTGAGTATATCTTCAATATTGAACATGAGCTGAAAGCTGCTGGTGTTCGTGATATGGCTGATATGAAATGGATTTCAAACGAATCTTTCTTAGGTGACTTTGGTATGGGTGGTCTTCATATTAAGAGTATGGATTATACTGTAAGTTCAAAAATCTTTGCAGAGTCTCTTTTTGTTGAGCGTGGTATTAAGTGGTTAATTGGTGCTCATACTAATAAAGTAGAAGCTGGAAAAATTGGTTATGAACTATTAGATGGTTCTACTGGTGAAGAAACTTTTGACTTTGCAATGCTAATCCCACCATTTGCTGGTGTTGGACTAAAAGCATTTAATAAAACTGGTGAAGATATTACAGATACAGTATTTGCTCCAAATGGTTTCATGAAAGTTGATGCTAATTATGCTGCTGGTTCTTATGAAAACTGGAAAGCTTCTGATTGGCCTTCTACTTATCAAAATCCAACTTATAGTAATCTATTTGCTGCTGGTATTGCTTTTGCACCACCACATCCAATATCTAAACCTATGACAACACCAAATGGTACAATGATTGTTCCAACTCCTCCAAGAACTGGTATGCCTTCAGGTATTATTGGTAAAGCTGTTGCTTACTCTGTTTGTGATTTAATGACAAAAGGTGAGAATGCTCATTTACATGAAGCTTCTATGTCTGATATGGGTGCTGCTTGTGTAGCTTCTACTGGTAATGGTATATTTAATGGTACTGCTGCTGCTATGACTGTTTACCCTGTTGTACCTGACTTTGAAAAATATCCAGGAACTGGTCGTGATACAGATCATACTTTTGGTGAAATCGGTCTTGCTGGTCACTGGATTAAAAGAATCCTTCATACACTATTTATTTGGAAAGCTAAACTAAACTTTGGTTGGACAATGATTCCAGAGTAGAAACTAATTTCTACTCTAATAAAATTGCATTAGTGCAATGAAAAATAATAAAAAGGAAATAATATGGCATTAAAAGACGAAGAAAACATCGAAGCATATGGTCAAAGTTATAATACAATGACACCAGGTTCTTCTGCAAAATTTTGGAGAACTTGTGTAATTTGGCAATTTATTAGATTTGTATCAATCAATATTAAAATGATTGTTGTTGTTGGTAAAAGTCACTAATAAATTTTAAAAGATCTTACTTTTGTAAGATCTTTACCCCTTAAAACTCCCATCTTATTTTTTAACAAGGTATTATATTGATTAAACAAATTATTACTTATCCCACTCCTCCAAGTTTACAATTTTCAGCACCAGTAAGATCATTTAATGATGATGCAACTAAAGTTATCCAAGATTTAAAAGACACCTTAAATGCAAACTCTTTAAAAGGTTTAGCAGCATTTCAAATTGGTAGTCCATTAAATATAGTAGTAATTAAAAAAGATGATGAAAGTTTTTTAGTTTTACTTAACCCAAATATTGTAATGATGCAGGGTGAAATAAGAACAAAAGAAATTACAGGATATTTTCCAAATCTATCAGCTGAAGTAAATAGGTATGAAAAAGTAAGTGTGGTTTATGAAGATGAAGATATGAAATCTCAAGTTTTAAAAGCTGAGGGTGAATTTGGAATACTTCTTCAAAGAAAAATAGATTATACTTTTGGTTCTAGTTTTATCAATAAATTAGATCCAGAAGAATTGAATCTTTTTAAGCAAAAATTAGAGCATGGTTCAGATATTGCACAAATTCAGACTTGTCCAACTACATATAAAAAAGATTATATAACAAAGATAGTGAATTTTCTTATTATTGTTATGGTTCTAGTTTTAGGGGCATCTTTTTTTACACCACAAGATATAAATATGTGGGGATACCAAGTAAATGTAGCTATTACGAGTGTAGTTTTAAATATAATTTACTTTTTTTATGCTCAATATGAGGGAAAATCTTATATATCTTGTTCTGGTTGTCAAATTGGCAATATTTTAGGTACAGTAGCCATATCATTAGTTAGGATATCTGCAATAACATTGTTATCATACTTTTTAATCTAAGAATAGATGAAAAAGTATGCCACTTAAAATAAAGAATCTAATTAAATCACAAAATGTTTTTATATCTTCAAAAGAATCTATTTTATTACAATGGGTATCTTATGAAGCTCCACAAAAGATTTTACAACTTCATGAGATTGATAATCAAACATTTTTAAATAATTACGCAGGTGGTGTATTTGACTACTTTATGGGTGTTATTGATGGAAGTTTAGAGATAGGTGATTGCCCTGTAATTCACTCATTATTAATTTATTTAAATGATAGAGATATCCGTGCAGATGAATTATTTGAAATATGTTCACATTTTAGACGCTCAATGATAGATTTTTCTTATAATGTAGAGTTGAATTCAAAAGAAATTTTTGATGAAATATCATATATGTTTGATAAAAATTTTCAAGGTGTGCTTCAATATTATACTGATACTATTTATCAAAAAGAACAAGAGATTATACGTCATGTTAAGCTCTTAGATGAGTATCAAAAAGCTCTTGATGAAAGTGCTATTATCTCTAAAACAGATGTAAACGGAAATATAATTTATGTCAATGATAAATATATTCAACTTAGTGGATATACAAAATCAGAGTTAATTGGTCAAAAGCATAGTATTATTAAACATAAAGATATGTCACAAGAATATTTTGATGATTTATGGTTTCAACTTGAAAATACTGGCTTATTTCGGGGTACTTTAAAAAATTTAAAGAAAAATGGAGATTATTTTTATGTAGATGTGACAATAGTAAGAATTGATGATCCTTATGATAAATCAATTGAGTATATGTCTATAGCAAATGATGTGACAACTCTTATAGATGCAAGACTTGAGGCACAAAAAGCATCTCAAGCAAAAGAGTACTTCCTATCAAATATGTCTCATGAGATAAGGACCCCTTTAAATGCAATTTTAGGATTTGTAAATTTATTAATTGAGCAAGATGTATCAAAGCAACATAAAAAATATTTAGATATTATTTTAAATAGTGGAGAAAATTTACTTAGTATCATAAATGATATATTAGATTTTTCAAAACTTAGATCTGGTGAATTTACTATAGAACCTAAAATATTTTCTATACATAATGAAATAAGTCATACTTTAGAGCTTTTTGTTGCATCAGCAAATTCTAAAGATATAACAATTACATCATTTATAGATCCAAAAATACCAAAAGAATTATATGCAGACTCTTTACGCATTAATCAAGTACTGTCAAATTTTTTATCAAATGCTATCAAATATACAAATACGGGTGGACATATTAGCGTAGAAGCAACTTGTAGTGATTCAATACTAAAAATTAGTGTTCATGATAATGGAATAGGTATATCACAAGAAGATATAAAGAACATATTTACAGCTTTTACTCAAGCTGAACAAGCTTATATTGAAAAACAGGCTGGTACTGGTCTAGGACTATCTATATGCTCACAATTAGCACAGCATATGGGTGGAAAAGTGTATGCTAGATCTAATTTAGGAAAGGGCAGTACATTTTGTTTTGATGTACCTATAGAGATTCATGATAATGAATGTCAAATATTTTCAGATATAGATGAGCTTAAGGAACTAACAATAGTCCTTTATTTGCAAAATAAAAATGACAACTACAAGGCTGATTCATTTTTAAAATATTCAAATATTTTTAATATGGATATAAAAATTGTAAACTCTTTAGATATAGCATTTGATATTGCTTTATTTTTAGATGATGATATAGATGAATTTACAAAAAACAAAATATTTACTAGTAATAAAAGATATATCTCTTTGACAAGTAAACCTAATGATATTTATGAAGAATACAATCATATATCTAGTGTTTGTTTTCCTCTTTATTGTTCTAAAATAAAGGTGTCATTTGATGAATTATTATACCCTGATTCATCAATGCCAGATAAATTTAAAGATAGTTTACAGTTTGAGGGTCATATTTTAATAGCTGAAGATAACGAAGCAAATCAAGAATTAATAAAAATCTTACTTTCAAAATATGGACTTAGTTATGATTTGGCAATTAATGGTTTAGATGCTTATAACTTGTATGCAAAAAATAATTATGATTTGATTTTAATGGATGAGCAAATGCCAGTTATGGATGGTAATGAAGCTGTTAGAAATATTTTGAAATATGAAAAAGAAAATAATTTAAAGCATACTCCAATTTCAGCATTAACAGCAAATGTTATTAAAGGAGCAAAAGAACGTGGACTTTCTTCTGGATTTGATTCATTTTTAGGGAAGCCTATAATAATAAAAGAATTAGAACGTGTATTTTCAAAATATTTAAAAGTATCAGAGTTAAAAGAAAATAAAGTTGTTATTTTGGAAGAAAAACCTTTAAATATAGAGGGTCTCAATTATAATCTACTTGTTGAAGAACTTATGTTAAGTAAAGAAGAGATTTTCATGTTAGTAGAATTATTTATGAAAAAAATGACTAAACAGGTACCTGAATTACAAAGTGCTATCAAAAATAAAGATTATAAAAAGATAGCTTTAATCGCTCACAGCATAAAAGGTTCTAGTGGAAATTTTAGAATGGAAAATCTACAAGTTATTACGTCAAATATGGAGAAAATGGCAAAAGATAAGAATAGCTTCTTTGATTACAATATAGAATTAATAAAAGTAAAAGAAATAGTAAATAGTATAAAAATAGTCTAATTTTCTATATAGTAACCAATTCCAGAGGCATTTTTAATTATATCTGTTGGAAGTTTATTTCTAAGTCTCCAAACTAAAGTTCGTATATTATTTTCAGTAGCTCCATTGTCTTCCCAAACATATTCTATAGCTTGAGTAAAACTAATAATATTTCCTGATTTAGCTACTAAAAGTTTAAAAATTGCATTTTCTTTTTTAGTAAGTTTTATTTTTTCATCTTTATAATAAAAGTCATCTGTTAAGGTGTCTATATGATAAAAACTTCCAAAATTAACAATGGCTTTGCTATCATCTCTTTTTTCATATAAAAGTTGATTTATATTTGCTTTATTTAAATCAGGGGAAGTTATTTTTTCTTTTCTTTTATTTTCAGCGTTAAATTTAAAGATAGCCATCTGAATAGTTGCATGAAGTGAAGATGGATCAAAAGGTTTTACTATATAACCATAAGGTTCTGTCTTAATAGCTTTAGAAATAATATCATCATCACTATAAGAAGTTAAATATATAAATGGTATGGCATATTTTTCTCTTATATATTTTGCCAATTCAATACCATCATCACTCTCCTGTAAAGAGATATCAATAATAATTATATCAGCTTTATTTTCTTGTATAATCTCTTTAGCTTCTTTTTCATTATCAGCTATTGCAAGTACACTATAACCGTGCTTCTGTAAAGATAATTTTAAATTTAATGCTGTTATTTCATCATCTTCAATAATAATGATAGAATGCTGTTGCATAGGCTTCCCTAAAATTTATATTCTCTTAATTGTTATCTAATAAAAAACAATAATAACATTTTATGATACCCAATTATGGAATAATGACTGATTATAAATAATTGCGATAGTTTTGTTACAATTTGCTACTATTATGTAAGTCTTCTTTTGTTAAAGTTTTATTAGATTATATCTAGTAGATTTAAAATTATTAAATAATTAATTTAATTAATCTATAATTGCATTTATAAATTAAAAAAGGAATAGAGTAGATGCTTGTATATTTTCAAACAAAACAAAATGATATTTTAGAATATAAAAATATATTAGATAAAAATAATGTAGTAATTGATAAGACAAATAAAATGTTTTTAGATTTAATTTTAAATATTTTAAATTATTTAGCTACAGAAAATCCTGAATTACTTGATGATTTATGTGAATATAATATTATGACTATGCATGAACAATTTGAAGAGGTACTGGAATCTAAAGCTATTAATGAAAAGGCACAATCAATTCTTTTGACATTTTTTCTTAGGATTGCAAAAGAGATAGATGTTAAAAAACAAAAGATAGAACAAGAAGATTTAAATAAATTATATACACTTATGACATCTAAAAAATTTAGATATCCAAGCTATATAAATACACAAAAAAACTTTGCCCTTGAAAAGATGCCAGAAAATATTAAAAGAATGTTATACTTTAAATAATTTATTTAGCACTATTTAACTGGTAGTTCTTTTTAATAAGAATCATCTCATATAATGATACTTCGGGCATAGCTTCTTCTATAAGTTTATCTGTATCAGTAAACTTTCCTTGCATTTTTTTGATGTCTTCATATCCGTTTGGTTTTATCTCATGCATAGCTGTACCTATGGAAGCTGCCCACATGAAGACTAGCATAACCCATACTGTTTTTTTTGAGTTAGCTCGTACACCAACAAAGTGAAATCCTAAACTAATTACACTAGCTCCTATAAGTAAAGTTGGTAATGTCATTTTATTAAATTCTCCCCTCTAGGTTTAATTGTATCTGTTATATTCGCATCTTGAATCATCATATCACTAAAACTTTTTACACCAACAGTCGCTAAAACCATTAACGCAGATATCAAGAATAAGATTAAAAATGCCATTGAATAGCGTTTTAGTATTTTTAACATTTATTTATTTTCTTTTTCAAGTTTAAATCTATCATTTTTAATAGCTTTAAGTTCTGTATCACCCTCTACCCATTCAATACATCTTGATGTGTGAAAATCTCTTTCGTAATCAGCATTTTTAAATAGATGATTTTCAACTCTCCAGCCCATTCTTTTAGATAATAAAACAGATCTTGAAATTGTACGACGCATTTTATTTTCACAAATGATAGTCTCCCCATTGTTAAATAGTTTTTCGACATTAAACATTCTTGTTGTTGTTACATTATAGTGCGCAAATATCATAATCGCTACAAATACTCCAACTGATAAAAAACCTTTTTTAAAGGCACCTTTTGGCATAAAATCACGCGTTGTTACAAATGTTGTTATGCTTAATATAAAAATTCCAATGACAATGTAAACAATCTCTAACTCTAAAAATAAATCCATACTGTTTTAATCCTTTAAATCTATATGTTGTGCTTCCCAAGTTTCAAACTTAGGCGTGAAGTATTCAATACGAACTTTTTTAAACTCACGAGAACTATAAAGAGGCATGTGAGTTTTGCTTTGAATCTCTTTTGACATTTCTTCAATTATTCCATTTGTTTCTTCTGTAGTTTTACCATGAACCATTGTAAAAAGGTTATAAGGCCAGTTAGGATATTTTGGACGAAGATAGCAGTGTGATACTGCAGAAAAAGCTGCTGCAATTGCACCAATTTCTTCACCTTTTTCACCTTCTTCAACATCCCATACTACCATTGCATTTGCATTAAACCCTGCTTTTCTGTGGTTTAAAATTGAGGCAAACCTTCTCATCATTCCAGATTCTTGAAGTTCTTTTAAAATAGCAAAAAATTTATCATAGTCAATGTTTAATTCATCAATTATTTTTTTAAATGGTTCACTTACAAAGTCAATATCATATTGTGCTTTTTCAACTATTGCTTGGTGAAGAGGTGTTATATCAATTTCTGTATGTATAACTTTTTTTACTTTTTCTTTTTTCTCATCTTTACCAGTTGTATTTAATTTTACATTGATTTTAAAAAGTTTTAAAGTTGGAAGCATTATGTAATCATCTGCTTTTGTTAGTTTAGATAATATTTCAATAGTTTTATCAAGACCAAGTTTTGACTCAGGAGAAACAGCCATTGTAAACCAAATATTAAACTCATGATTTCTTTCATAGTTGTGTGATACACCAGGATGAGCATTTATGATTTTAACAGCATCGTTTATTTTATCTTGTGCTATTTTAAAGGCAACTAATGATGATTTATATCCTAATCTCTTTGTATCAAAAATTGCTGATGTTTGACGGATTATATTTGCTTTTTTTTGTTCTTGAAGAATTTGTAAAACTTCAGCTTCACTCATATCTAATTCATTTGCGATAGCTTCAAATGGTTTTGCAACTAAAGGAAACTTTTTTTGAATCCTAGATAAAATTTCGTCTTTCATATTTGATTATTTTCCAATTATATTTTATTTTTTTGATTGTAATGTAATTTATATTAATAGTAGTTGATAATTATCAATATAATATTTAAATAAAGTATGATATTATGTCGCTTAGATAATATAAGAGAGATTTATGGCATATTTTCCAGCATTTTTAAAACTTGACAACAAAAAGATTCTTATTGTAGGTGGTGGTTATATTGCTTTGGAGAAACTTGAACATCTGCTTGATTTTACAAAAGATATATCAATTGTCGCTTTAGATATATCATCAAATATGCAAAAACTCATAGATGAACATAAGTTACTTCATGAGATACGATCTTATAAAAAAGGTGATATATCAAATTTTGCCGTAGTAATTGTAGCCGTTGACAATATACCGCTTCAAGGTGAAATATTTTTAGAATCAAAACAGTATAATTGTCTTTGTAATTCAGTGGATTCAGTAGATTATTGTGACTTTATTTTTCCATCTTATATTAAAAAAGATGATTTAACTATTGCCATCTCGACTTCAGGTGCATCACCAGCAATGGCAAAGCATTTGAGAGTATATCTACAAAATTTAATACCATCAAGTATAAGTGATTTTTTAAAAGAGATGAAAAATTTAAGAAAAACTTTACCTAAAGGTAAAAAACGTATGAAAATGCTTGATGAAAAAGCAAAAAACTATATAAAAACATGGAAAGAAGGTATTTAGAAAATGAATATGAAAAAAGTATTGATCTTTGGATTTTTTACAGCATTTTTGATTATGGGGGTTCTTTCAATGAAAAGAGCATTACCAGAAGCAAAAGAGGAAAGAATATACAAGGCGGTTAAAATTTATAGTCCTTACTATTTAGAGAAAAAAATTGGTGGATTATATATTGTCGATAAAAGAACAGGTGAAAAAGAAAGTCCTAGTTCAGCTGAAGTATTTCATAGATTAGATGAATTAGAAAGAAATTGGGGATTTAATCATGTAAAAATTGATAATAATGATCTATTAGTAATTGGTGAAAATAATCAGACAATAGCTAAAATATATATGGAAACTGAAAAAGAGAAAGCTTTTATCCAAAAGTTTTATTTGACCCCAACTCTTAAGAACTAAAATCTTCTTTTAGTTTAAATGAAAAATAAAGTGCAAATAGTAGTGCAATAATTGCACTGCTATAAAGTACTGTATAATTTAAAAAGTGTAAAATAATCCCACCAATAATTGAAAAAAACATCCCTAAAGATACAATATTCATTTGTAAAGCAATGTAAATAGGTCGTTTTTGTGCTGGTGCTAATTTTAAAATTAGATTTGATGATGCAATTCTATTTCCATCAATAGAAGCACCAATAATAAAGAAAATTATCATATATTCATTTAAGGATGAAGCAATAGATGCTAGTATAATTGCAGTTATTTGTAAGCTAATAGCTATTTTTGCAATTAGTTTATTTAAGCTAAGAGAACTAAGTCTCCCCCATAAAAAATTACTAAGCATAGCTCCAACCATTTGAGTTGTAATTAGTGTACCTATAGCTAAAGCATCTAAGTTTATTTTCTCTTGAGCATGAAGTATTATGAATGGAAGAGCGATTAAGTAACCATAGGCAAAAAGAAATGTAGTTACTTGTGTTTGTAGGGCTTTGTCAGATTTTAAAAGTTTAAAAGAGTTAGATAAGAACTCGTTAAAAGACTTCTCTTTTTTAGATACTTTTTCTTTTATAGGTTCTTCAACTAAAGAAAAAGATAAGTACCCAAATCCCATTATAAAAGAGCTAATAATAAATAAAAGTCCATAAGATAATGGTGCTTCAAATGAGTTTAAAATCCAAGCTGCTAAAGCTCCACTAATAAGTCCGCCGACTGCTGAGAAAAATTGTCTATAAGCCATAGTTTTTCCGCGAAATTTATGAGAAAATATTTTAGCCATTATTTCACGAAAGTATATTGCAGCAAATCCAGCAGAAAATGAGAACATAAATAGCCCAAACCCTATGGAAGCTAGAGTAAGGTTAGGATAATCATTGCCAAAAACAATAATAGCTATACCTATGAAAAACCAAGAGAAAAAGCGTATAAAAAAGATGCGTCTTAGATGCGGAAGCATGAGTTTATACGTTTGTGCATGAAATGCTGCAAAAAGCTGAACAACTATTGCACCACCTCGGAGTAGGGCAGTAAAAAATCCAATAAGCATTGAACTTCCACCAAAGTAATTTATAATAAGAGGGAGGATAGTAGATGGTTCAGCTATAGTTGTACCAATAGCTAAAAAGAAACCATGTAAAATATTTTTTATATGGTTTCCAAATTTATCCATTTTAGTTTAATCTCTCAAAAGCTTCATCAATACTAGATGCTTTTTGTGTTACAAATAAATAAACTGCAGCATTTAAATGTGCAAGTTTTAAATACTCAGGAGATGGATTATTTAGTTGTTCTAAAGATTCTTCAACACTTATAGTTTCCCATGATTTCGTATAGTTGATTCCATAGTGTGCAGGGTCGACTATAAACTCTTCTACATCACTACCATTTGCTATCCAAAGCCTACCTTTTGAAAATAGTTCTGGAGTACCTTCATTTCCTTGAATAAGAGCAAATCTTTTGTAACGATCTGAAAAAATTTCTATATATTTTTTTACATAAGGTTTGTGAAATATACCTGTTATAGCATACTCACTGTTTGCAACACGAGGAAGTTTTTCAATAGTATTAAAACCAGTTCTAAGACCAAGTTTCATTCGTAAATCTGTTAAATTACTCATTTCTGAAAAAAATTCTGCTCTATCAAAATAGTGGGCATTTTTATTTAATTGAATTCTATTACAAATTTCTTTAACAGTTATTCCATCTTTTGCTGGTGTAAGTTCATCACCAACAACAATTAAATTTAGATCTGATTTTTCTAATGCTTTAGCAACTAAAGGAAAAATATATGGATTCTTAGCTTTTCCATCAAAAGGATAACCAAGTTCAATAGAATTTACTATATTGGTTGATTTAATCATACCGTCACAAGCTTGAACAACTCCGCGAAATTCAGTAACGCTTTCAGGTTTAAGCCTCCAACCAAGTAAAAAAGCAGCAGCTTGTTCAGATGGAATAGATTGGTTTAGTATCTGTTCCATCATATCTTTAGCCTCTTCAAAACTTAGGTCTCGGTTGCCTTTAACTCCAGTTCCTACAGCATGTATATACTTAAAAAAATTCATTTATTCCCTTAAAATTAAATAATTGTTTTGTAAAAATGACATGATATACTTATTTACTTAATATAAGTTAATAAATTTAATAGATAAGATATTAAAAAGATAGTTTAAATTTTAAAATTATTAGATAAAAAGATAAGTAATTATTTGATATAATTTTATAATTAAAAATATATTTTATAAAGGTGTAAATAATAATGAAAGATATTGTAATAATATTAGCAATGACACTACCAATGCTATTGTTTTCAGTATATCCTGGTTTAAAGCTTGGAGATTATATGGAAGAAAAATATAACTTTGATGAGGGTAAAAAACGTAAAGTAGTTATTGTAACTACTATCGTATTTACTGTACTTTTATCTACAATTCTACATTACGCATAAAGTTATCAAAAAGATTATAAAACGAAAAAATTATTACTTTTTCTGTTTCATAAAGTTACAATAAAATAAACTAAACCTTAAATTATTATATTAAGTAAATAAATTGATACAAATCAACTAACTTTAATCTTAATAGTAATAAAATTCACCTGATTCTAAAAATTAAACTAGATAGGAAGATATAAATATGGTTCAAGAAGCATTAATTATACAAGATATACAAATTGATGATTTTTTTCCAATATTTATATCATCCTCTCTTGTTTTGGTATTTGGAGGATTCTATGTTGGTATATATACGGCTGTAAAAACTAAACTTCTTAAAAAATGGACTATGCCTATTGGCTATCTATTTTGGTTGTTGACTTTATATTGTCTTTACCTTATGGGAGATTTAATGCATGTAAATAATTTTACAGCTAAGGCTTTAGTAGTAGCCGCAATAGGTTTATTATTACTTCCACATGCAGTTTATTACATGCAAGATAATGTTCATGAAGAAAATGAACACTAAGTGTTATATATAACAACTTATAATTTACTAGGAGGATACAGTGGCTAAACAATCTGTATGGAGTGACAATCGTTTCTGGCAACGTTCAGCAGCATGGGTTACAGGTTTTGCATCTATTTTACTTATTTGGTTAACGTTTGATACGATTCCACAAATAATGATGGGTAGCGAAGATGATTTGAAAAATAAGGTAACTAAGAGGGTTCCAAATCCAACAGTTATTAACTATAAGATTACTTATGAAATGGATACTAAACGTATGCATGAAGTACCAGTAATTGGTGAAAAAGAAAAATTCTTTGGTCGTGATGACTGGAGTGAAAAAGAAGCAGCAGAGATGTTACACTTAGGTAAACTAGGTTCTCAAGCTAAAAACTGTATGAACTGTCATACACTACTTGGAAATGGTGCATATTATGCTCCAGATTTAACTAAAGCTTGGTTAGATCCAGCATGGGGACCTGAAGGTTCAATGCAAGCAATGACAGGTAAAAGTACAAAAGAAGAAGCGATGGCAGAGTTTTTACAACACCCATCACAATATCCAACTCATGCTCGTATGATGCCAAATCTTGGTATTACAGAGAAAGAGGCTCATGGATTAGTAACTTTTCTTAAACACATGTCATCAATTGATACAAATGGTTTCCCAAGAAACTTTGGAAAAATAAAAGGAGCTGTAAATGGCAAATAGTCACTTAACAGGTGTTGGGAGCGAATCAAAGCAATTAGCAACATGGTATTTTACT
>Ga0256826_1000736_pt1 | contig 20130 bp, 19 predicted proteins | sample CV79metaG_FD_185975 | JGI IMG/M metagenome (GOLD analysis project Ga0256826, IMG submission 185975) | Hydrothermal vent microbial communities from East Pacific Rise, Pacific Ocean - CV79 | ecosystem: Environmental > Aquatic > Marine > Hydrothermal vents | place: Pacific Ocean: East Pacific Rise...
GTTGGTACAAAGTACAAACATTGCCTTCACCTTTCCTTCCGAGAAGGCGTTCCAGAGTGCAATTGTATGCAAACCCGGTTTTGGAGCAATGGTTCCCGGCTTTAAGCCCCACTGTTCTTCAAGCTTGGCACGATGGGCAGGCTTTTTAATAAGACGTCCGGCAGGGAGGAGATGACACAGACCGCCTGTATCACGAACACCACCACAGGCATTAGGCTGACCGGTGAGTGAAAATGGAGTTGCGCCAGGCTTTCCGATTTGACCGGTGAGAAGATGAAGATTACTCACCAGGTTGTTTGCCCACACACCACGAATACGCTGATTCAGTCCCATACACCAGAAAGACATGGTGCCTGCACTTTCTGCAAACATCTTGGCAATTCTTACAATCTGATCCGCTGGAACACCGGAAAGTTTGGCTACTTTTTCAGGGGTGTAATCTGCAAGAAACTTCACATACTCGTCAAAAGTACCTTTTTTCTTGGTCTTCCAATCGACGATAAAGTTACAATATTTTCCATAGAAACGCGGGTTATCAAGCTCTTCATTGATAATGACATACGCCATGGCATTTAAAATGGCAAGATCAGTTCCCGGCCTGAAAGAAACATGCTCATCTGCAATTCTTGCTGTATTAGTTTTTCGAGGATCGACAACGATAACCTTTACATTTGGACTATTCTGTTTCCTCTTGGCAACGCGTTTAAAAAGAATTGGATGACATTCAGACATATTGGATCCAATAATAAAGAAACAGGTGGCATTATCAATATCAGTGTACGATCCACAAGGCTCATCCTTACCGAAAGTGGTCACATAGCCACCAACAGCGGAAGCCATACAGAGACGTGGATTTCCTTCAACGTTGTTTGAGCCAAGACCGGCCTTCCAGATTTTTGAAGCAAGATAGGTCTCTTCTGTAAGTGCCTGACCAGATCCATAATAACCAATTGAAGTCGGGCCATGATCTTTGAGCGCTGTTTTGAATTTTTTAGTAACAAGACTCATGGCCTCATCCCAGGATGCAGGCACAAGCTTTCCGTTTTTACGAATATATGGTTTTGTTACACGCTCCTTAGAGTATACGATGGGTGGCATCAAAGCACCTTTCAAACAAAGGAAACCAGCATTGTGATTATTGGGATCACCCTTAACGGTAACAACCTTTCCACCTTTAACCCCTACCATTACGCCACAACCAGTTCCGCAAAAACGGCAGACTGATTTTACCCACTTGTCTGGCTCATTACCTGCAGCCTCTGCAATGTTGGTAATTGGAGCTCCAATCGCAGCCAGGGCGGATGCTGCCGCCGCTGTCTTCAATACATCCCTTCTGGTAACCTTCATAGTTATGTTCTCCTTTTCAAACGGGTTTTTAGTTGCCCCTGCCAACTTATGGAGGAACTGCGCAAGACCGCTTTATTACAGTCTTATGGTAATACTCTATATATTGTTACTTATTTTTTGATTCCGATTTCTTGTATGCTTCATGATGTAATGAATTCTGATGAAATGGATGGCATGAATAACAATCAGGCTCAATACCAAACTTTTTTGTCATGCGCATCATTGCCGGTTCGTGACATTTTCTGCAAACAGTAGCGACATCAGGCACAACAGCAAAAGGAATAGATCCTTTCCCGTCTGGCTGACCATGACAGACAAAGCATTTCATCAAAGCCACTCCATGTTTTGATTCATACCAGTTTTGCGCAACACGAGGCGTTACCTTCTGGTGACAGGTATAACAATCCGCTGCATCGTCAGGAGCTTTAAGATGTTTGATAGTTTTAGCAGAAGTATTCAGAGCCAGAGAAAAAAGAAGCAAGGTGGAGGCAGCAACGGTTGTCAGGATAATTTTAGTTTTCATTATTTGTCCCCTCCCTTGGCATCAGCTACCGAAGCAGGGTTTTCAGCAAGTTTTTTTGTAAATTCTGCATTAATGGTTAAATCCATATCAAAAACGGGAAGATGGGCAATATTGATATGACATCCGGCACAAGTCTTTCTGGTGGTGCCATTTTTGCCAAGAAAGGCGTCGTGGGCAAGTCCGCCAATCATTGAAATAGCTTCACCTTTAACATTCTTGCTTAAATCTTTATGACATTCCTGACATTTAGCCGTAAGATCTGTCTGTCTTGCATTTCCCTGCATCCTGCGACGATCAAAGGTTCCGGGTTCAAAAATCTTTTTATCGTAATATGCATCACGTGCATAATAACTGGTGAGCGGACTGAAATGGAAAACATGACATTGCTCACAGCTGATAACTTTCTTATCCTTGTCAAAGGCATGAACAGAATTTTTGAGTTCATGCTGATACTGTTTAACATCATGACACCGCATACATTCTTCAACTGGAGGTCGATCTCCTGCAGAAGCTGTACCTAGAGCCATCGTAAGGCCAAGGCAAACAGCAAATCCTGCGATTTTTGCTAAGTAGCATTTCTTCATAGTCACTCCCTTATTGTTGTTTTTCTTGTTTTTTTCTTTCTTTCAATATTCTTTTAGATTCTTCAAGGGACACGACTTCCACCCCAAAATAATCATCATCCGCGGCTGTCTCTGCTGCATCATAAAAAGACATTCCCTGAGGATTTAAATTTGCTTTATTATTTCCATTTTTCCGGTAGTCACTCCCATCTCCACGATACTCGTCAGGCATTCTCGGATATTGGGAAGTTCCTGCAGGTTCAGTAGTGGCACATCCTGCCGCAAACAGAAGAAGAGTAAACAGGATAAGAATATTTTTAAACAAGTCCATCACCATCAGTTATCCAGATACTTTCGGGTTAGCAAATCAGATTGAATCATAATATAATTATCACTGCTGGTTTCTTTTTCAGACTGCTTAATTTTGCCATCCTCTTCCATCTTCTTTATCAGATCGGTCATGGTATCCGCATACTCAGAGGAGCTGAACTTAACTGTGGCCAGCACAACAAGTGTCTCAAGCTTTCCTTCACCTTTTACCGTTCGATATAATTCCTCAGAAATCATACCATCAGGGCCGAAATTCCAGTAAATTGTTTTTCCATGCGCCTCGGCTGTGGGCTCTCCATACTGAAGCATAAGATTCCCAACCGTGGCCTTATAATCCTGCTTTGTAGCTTTTGTGTTTCTGGTATACACGGCAATGACCGCATCTGTTTCGGTATCCGCAATTACAAAATACTCACCGTCCTTAAATTTTACTGTCCCCGGATATGCCTTATAATCATTATTCTTCTTTGCAATCATTTTCTGCTCTTCGGTGAGAACTCTCCCGACAATATAATTGTCAAAACCAAGCTCAAGAGCAGCGACAACATCCTGTAACTCCGCTTTTGACATAGCTTTATAATCAATATTTTTGGCAGAGGAGTAACTTACGGTTAAAAGCAATAACGCCAAAACAATGGGACTTAATTGTATAATCCTACGTGTAAAATGATTCATTGATACTCCTTGAATAGTATAATAGGTTTTTGATTTATATATGCCTCTTGATCATTTTGTAAAAAGAGGCACATATAAAGCAAAAAGTAAAACACCCCGGGGCCGGACGACTCCGGGGTGGTACTACTTACTAAGACAGAACCATTTTACTGCTTGTAACGTGCTTTCTGCTCAGCCTTGATCTCACTCATTACATCATCACCAAAACCTTTCTTGTACCACTGATGCTCCGGACGAGCCAGGATTTCAGCAACAGCCTTGGTGTACTTCTCGGTCATACCCTTCTTTTCTGCAAGATGCATAAGTTCAGGGATGAATTTGAAATAGAAGTTATGAGCAACGTCATACATTCCATGCCAATGGGTGTAATCTGGACCCTGCATGGCAGCACCGTGACGGGCACGACGTCCCTCATGATGCCAGAGTTCCCACCAGTGCCATCCAAGTTCGGTATGGAAGGTAGATCCATGGATAAGGCCGTCTTTCTTAGCCATTCCGAAGAGTTTCTTAGCAGGTTTTGCAAACTTCTCATTGTAGGTTACAACGAGTGAGTCAAACTGAACATAGAAATTATCCACCTTCTGTTCGCCATGACACTGTTTACAAACAGCCTTCATGTTATCACGACGCATTTCCCAGGAAGTAACTTCAACAGCTTCTTTCTCAACAGGTACTTTCTTCCATTTTTCATCGACAAATTTGAATTCTTTGTACTTGATAAGCTGTCCTGGCTGAGGAGCGATATCACCGGGGATATCCTTCTGAGTACCATCAGCAAATTCAACACGATTTAACTTGGCAGATACCTTAGGACGAAGGGTCCAGGAGATACGATCACCAACGTTATGGGTGTTTGGAGCAACGGAACCATCAGCTTTCTGGAATGCACCCATATGGCAGGTAGAACAAGTAGGAGCGGTATAGTAATCTTTACCAAGTACCCATTTGCCGGATTTATGGATGTTCATGCCGTTCATGCCACGATCACGAGCTGCAGTGAAGTAGGCAATACCATGTTTGGACTCAAGATAAATTTCAGCCTGTGGATGATCAGGACCAAGATGGCACTTTCCACAGTTTTCAGGCTGACGAGCGGTGGAGGATTTAAAGGAGTGCTTACCATGACAGGCATTACAGGCACCTTTAGTTCCGTCAGGATTGAGGCGACCAATACCACTGTTGGGGTAGGTCATTGGGTCAAGCATTACAGCTTTGTGCTGATTGAGAAGAGGCTTACCATCTTTGCTTCTCTTCAACTTAAGAATGGAACCATGACACTGCCAGCAACCGTTAACGGCGTCAGCCTTATCTTCCATGGAACAGATAACTTCACCAACTACATTGTCAAGAGAAGCCATAATCTGACCGGCTGATGCATGATGCGATGGAGCCATCTGTTTGGCTTCGTCGGCATGACAATATCCACAATCTTTTGGTGTCTGAATTGTTTTAATAAGGGCACCTTCATGCATGTAACCGTACTCATCACCTTTTTCAGCAGCATGACAGGTATAACAGGCAACGGATCCATCCTGAGCTGCTGCATGTGGAGAGTTTTTCCACTGCATTACCAACGAATAATTCTCTTTCTGATGACAGTTTATACACTTGACATTGGCTTCTTTGTTCGCCTCGTCCTGTGTATTCATTGACGCCTTTGTTGTTGCAAAAGACGGACTTGCAATCAACATACCAAGCGCTGCCACTGAAAGAGTTGTCTTCCAATATTGCATTTTTCTTTCCTCCCATAGGAAATTATTAATTTGCCGGGTTATCCGGCTCTTCAAAACTGAATATGATCTCCAGGAAAATCTCTCAAACCAGAGGCTCTCCTGGGAAAAGCTACTGCTATGCTGTTCTTGTCCCCTCATCTGTCTGCCAGAAAGGGAGTATCTTGCCAATAATCCATAAAATGATCACCGGGGCAACCATAATTATAATTGCAACAAGAATACCCTCTTTCTCTAACCACATGGGATGAAACGTAGTTGCTCCTCTTTCACTCTTTGACATCAACTGTCCACCCACAACAACATTCCAGCGCATAAGCAGAACCTGAATAAGAATCATAAATGATACAATCGGGGCAAAGAAGAGAAGAATTCCATCCTTGAATCTAATAAGGCTTAGAGCCATTAGAATAAAGAATGGAATCACTGAGAATATACCAACCTGAGCGACCCAAAAGGTGTTGAACAAGGGACCTGAATACAAGGCTTCAAGTGTATGCCAGTGATGTGTTGCCATATAAAAATGCGAGAATATTTCCAGCATCTCAAAGACAAAGTCCAGGATAAAAAATCCCCATAGAAACTTCACTAATGTCTGTACACAATCAACATCAATCTGTTTTCCGGATAATTTCATAAGCAGGATATAGGTAAGAATAATCCCGGCAATCCCTGAAACACAGGCGGACAGTAAAAAGATAAGGGGCATGAGCGGTGTAGCCCATAACGGGTTAGCTTTAATACCGCCAAAAATAAAACCAACATAGCCATGTAATACACAGGCCATGGGAATACCAATGGCAGCGAGAAAGGCAATGATCTTATGATCCAGCGCCAACGCTTTCCTGGAGAGATTATCTGATCCTATGGCCAGTACGCTATATATAGCCTTCATTAATCCATTGGCTTTGACGCCAAGATGGACAATGGTAGGCCTGAAGATAAACAGAATCTCAAGAAGGAGAACAATAAAATAGGCGGAGTAAATATAACCAAAACCCGCCATGGCAGACGTTGGGTTTGGTGTAAGCATCATGGACATGGCACGTTCAGGATGACCAAGATGGTTTAATAATGGCCAGGTGGCACAGATCAGAAAGGCCAGAGCAAACAACAGAGAAAACTGAGCCACCGGTTTCAGTGCCTTGATATGAAATACATGGTAGAGGGATGACACGATAAATGCACCGGCCACAAGCCCTGTAATGTACGGGTATAATACGATCATCAAGCTCCAGTGAACATGAAGGTCGTTTGGAAAAATATAATTTGATACTGCGGCGATAGTCTCACCGTGGGCTGCTACGGCACTCATTAGACCACCTCCCTTCTAAGTCCAAGGTAATGGAGCTGCGGCTCATTCCCCATGCCCGGTTTCAACACCGAGATAATATGAGGTTCACGCATGATTTTATACACCTCGGAAGTCTTATCATTCAGATCACCGAATTTTCTGGCCTGTACCGGGCACACACTGACACACGCAGGAAGCAAACCTTTACGTACGCGGTGATAACACCAAGTGCACTTAGAGGCTGTTCTGGTTACAGGATGGAGAAAACGTACCGAGTAGGGACAAGCCTGAATACAGTAGCCACAACCAACGCAACGTTTTGCATCCACCAGGACAAAACCATCTTCAGATTTATAGGTCGCCCCTACAGGACATACCTGGGTACAAGATGGTTTTTCACACATATTACAGAGCTTCGGCACGAAGAATGTATCCCGTACAGGATGCGGAATATCAGTACGAGCTTTGGTATAGCCATCAAGACCGCCATTAGGGGAGTCTACAAATACTTCATCGTGATCATCAATGATATATCGCTCTACCCAGGTACGATAATTCCCATCCGGTACATTATATTCGTTTTTATCCGCCACACAACAGGAGCCACAACCAATACAGCGGGTTATATCCACAATAAAAACAAAATTCTTTTTAGTGAATACGGAATCTTCTTCACGCATTCCCGGAATTTGTTCTGCAATTTCCTGTCCACTGGCCGAATAGACCATCAGCAGGGAACCGCCAATGGTTCCAGCCAGAACCTTTTTCAAAAATCCACGTCGATCATTGTGAATTTCATTTTGTATAGCTTTCATATCTTCCATTATTTGGTCTCCCCCTTCATAGGCAATCCCATCATCTCATAAGCTGCACGTACCCATAGAAATGGATCATGAACCATATGGCACTGATTACAATTATGAGTGATCTGAACTTTTTTCTCCTCAAGGTGTTGCGGCATGGCAACTACCTTAATGGATGTCTCAGGACGAGCCTTGATAACTTTATTATGACAACGGAGACAAAGATCCTTGATTTCCAACCCTCGTTTTACAGGCAGCTTGCCAACGATCTTGCCATCTTTTACATGATCAGCATAGGGACCGTGACATACTTCACAAGAAACCGTTTTATGGACACCCGCTTTGTGAATCATGCGGATGGGACGATGGCATTCGTAACAGGCATCATTGGTTTGGTTTCTAATTTCGACATCACGCTGATCCTGGATATCGCTTCCACGGTAATGTCCATACTGACCCATTGTTTCAGGGAGGAATATCCCCCTGGCAAATATCCCCAAGCCCCCGGCAACGATTAGTATCACCGCAAGCCGCAGCACATGTGCAAAATAGCTTGATTTATACTCCTTCTCCACCTGACCCTCCATTAAAGTAGTTAATAATCTAACTTTCCGATCCAAAACAACAGTATGTAAAATAAGCTGATTAGCCAAATTTCAGAAAAGCCAAATCTATCTTTTATCAAATGAATATTAGCAAGTTTCATTCCACCCTACGCATGACGTATTTTCAAGCACTTATCGTTAGACGCAGCATTAGGCGATACCAAAAAGTAACAATTGTCCATTTTTTTGATACCATGAAGTAACATTAAAGAGCAAGAAAGTGCGGCCATCATTATTCAACTAAATACCTAATTAAAAATAGAATTCGACACCAGAAAAATTTAATGTTACTGGTTGGTATCAAGTACCTACCATTTCATTCACTTACAACCAGTGGTCATTTTTGCTTATGAACTTTTCTAAAACATTCTCTGCTGTTGATGCCAGATTCTCATTACGGGGAAAATTTATAGTTGCCATAGGTGCTATTATTTCCGTAAGTTACCTTGTTTTTTTATACCGGACATCTATCGTCGATAACGAGTTGATTATCATGCAGGCGCAGCAGCAGGCACGCATGCTTTACAACCAGATTCTCATCACCAGACAATGGGTTTCTGAACATAATGGTCTCTTTGTTATTCGAACAGACAGCGTCGACTCAAACCCTTACCTAGATTTGCCCAGCATCTGGGATCAGGAAGGTCAGGAATATGTGATGCGAAATCCAGCCATGGTAACCAGGGAACTGTCGGAATATTCCAACAGGAAGGGACTTGGCAGTTTCCGTGTTACCAGCCTGAAACCCATCAATCCTAATAATCTACCCGACGACTACGAACGACAATGCATGATTAATTTTGAACATGGTTTAGCAGAATCCATTGAAATAAAGGACACTCCGGGTGGCAGGGTTGTACGATACCTCGCCCCGCTGGATGTTACAGATTCCTGCCTTGGCTGTCACGCCCGCCATGGGTACCGGACTGGTGACATCAGGGGGGCTCTGTCTATAACCATTCCCATTGCCTGGGCTGACAAAGTGATGCAATCGAACAACAAATCTCTCCTGTTTATCGGTATAATCAGTTTTTTTATGGTCTCTATTACTCTGCTCATCATGTTTAACACTCTAGTGGTAAGTCGCCTGGAACGGCTATCCAGTGCTATGCATTCATTTCCCGAAACCAGCCCTGAACAGTTGTTACTTCCATTGGGGCCTGACGAAATTGGCAAACTCAGCAACCATTTTGGTGAACTTTGTGAACGACTGGTGCAATCCCAGAAGGAGCTTGATGCCACACGACGACAGGCATGGCTTAACGAAAAAATGGCTTCTCTTGGTATTTTATCTGCCGGAATCGCCCATGAAGTAAACAATCCTTTAGGGGGCATGCTGAATTGTGTGAAGTCGATGCGCGAGAATCCTGGGGATAAGGAGATGCATGAACGATACCTGCCTCTTATCGATAAAGGTTTGAAACGTATCGAACATACCATGCGACAATTACTTAATTTCGGTCGCCAGGAAAGTCTCCAGTTGCGAAAAATTGATGCTCACCTACTCCTCAAAGAATGCTTGGAACTTCTTTCCTACAAGCTTAAAGGCATAAAGATAGAACATGAAAACAGCATACTGGAAAAATACTATTTAGATGCGGAAGCCCTGAAACAAATATTTATCAATCTTGGCCTGAACGCCATCCAGGCAATGCCCTTAGGAGGGAGGTTAACAATTCAATCGAAGCAGAGTAATGAGAAACTTATATTCACATTCAAGGATACTGGCATAGGAATTGATAAGGAACATATGAGTCACATTTTCGATCCTTTTTTTACAACTAAAGATGTTGGAATTGGGACAGGTCTTGGCCTGTCCGTTACCTATTCACTGGTTGATAAGATGAAGGGTCATATTGAGGTTGAAAGTACAGCAGGTGTCGGTACTCTTTTTACTGTTACCATTCCTGCTCAAAAAGAAATAAAAATAGAGAGTATCGTAGCTCATGATTAGAATATTATTAGCAGAAGACGATGAAATCATGCGTATTTCTGTCTACGACAAGTTAAAGCAATATGGTTGGCATGTGGACGAAGTCGAAAACGGCATTGAAGCAATGGAGCTTATGACCAAACACGATTATCATCTGGTTCTTTCCGATATCCGCATGCCTGAAATGGATGGCTTAACCCTCCTTGCAGAAATCAGACAACTCAGCCCTGAAACAGATGTTATAATTATGACTGCTTACGGATCCATTGATGATGCCTTGGATTGTTTAAGAAAAGGTGCTGCAGATTATATCCTGAAACCCTTTGATATGGATGATCTGATTATTCGCTGTAAACGACTCCTCGACATGCAAAGTGTTAAAAATCGCTGTGTCACCCTTGAAGAAAGCTGCCAATTCAAAGATCGGGGCTTAATTGGCAGCAGCCCTGCCATGGAACAGGTTTTTTCTGTTATAGCCCAGGCTGCCCCGACTAACGCCACAATCCTGATCACCGGTGAATCCGGAACCGGGAAGGAACTGGCGGCTCGTGCCATTCATAATACCAGCCTGAGAAAAGATAAGCCTTTTGTCTCTCTTAACTGCGCCGCTATTCCTGAAGGCCTCATGGAGTCTGAAATGTTTGGCCATGAACGGGGGGCATTCACAGGAGCTGACAAACAACGAAAAGGGAAATTTGAACGAGCTGACAATGGAACATTACTGCTGGACGAACTTGGTGACCTGCCGGGATCACTACAGGCAAAATTGTTAAGAGTTTTACAGGAAGGCGAATTTGAACGGGTTGGCGGCAGCAAAACCATCAGTGTGGATGTTCGGGTACTCGCCTGCACTTCAAAAGATCTGCAAATAGAAGTGAATGAAGGACGTTTTCGGCAGGATCTTCTTTTTAGATTAAAGGTTATCCCCATAACCATGCCTGCTTTACGAGATCACAAGGAAGATATCCATGATCTCTGCAGCCACTTCTTAAAGGAATTTTCCTCTCCTCATTCTGCTCAATTCTCCCTTTCAAGCGAAGCTTTGCAGTGTCTGGAGTCATACGATTTCCCGGGAAATGCAAGGGAATTACACAACTTGATGGAACGTGCCTCCGTATTGAGCAATAGCCCGATCATTACCCCGCAGGACCTCCCTACAGAACTATGCTCCAGGGACTGCCAACCCAATGTTGGCTTTAAACTTGCGGATAACATTGCTGTTGCAGAACAGGCGTGTCTGAAAAGAGCTTTGAGTTATTGTGGTGGCAACCGAACAAAAACTTCGGAACTTTTAGGCATAAGCAGGAAAAATTTATGGGAGAAGTTGAAGAACTATCAGATTGAATAAAAGACCTTCTTCAGAGAAGTTTGTACAGCTTTTCATCATGATCTGGTACCTTCTTTTTCACAAGTATGCCTTTTTTCTTTATCCCTGCAAAAGAAAACAGATCGTCACCTTCAAGGCTGCTTCCCAGTTCCTGTTCAATGAGATCCGGATCTTCTCCTTTCTCCATTCTCGAAAGTGCTTCATCCATACTCTCGCCAAGGATCATACCGGTTTTTTCTGTGAACCTGCGCATAAGCGATGCCATCTGTTTGGGATCTTCTTCATTCATCCCTTCGGCTTCTGCCATAAGGGAACCAAATGCTCCTTCCATTTTGGCCTCATCCATTCCGTCCATGGATAAATCCTCCCCTTCTTCTGCTTTACCAATGAGTGCAAAGAGTGATATTTGACGGCTTAACTCTTTTTTCCCGCACCGTGGACAATCCGGTTTTGTGCTGGTATCAATACGGCTTGACAGAAAGTTGAAAATCACGTTGCAGACATCACAGTAGAATTCGTAAATGGGCATAAAGGATAGTTTTTTGGTTTTTGTATATTGCTATCGATTTAAAATTTCGTCAATCTGCTCTTCTGTTACTTCATTTGAAATTATGACCTTACCAATTGTGGTCGGTAAGACGTAGAAGACAGAACCATCGATGGATTTTTTATCAGTTTTAATATAACTTTTAATTCGTTCCCTGTCCATATCCTCTGGTATTTCGGTGGGTAGACCAAATGCATGGATAAGTGTTGCCACACGTCCTGCTTCTTTTCGTTTACAGAGTCCGGATAATACAGCAAGACGAAGGACGGCAACCATGCCTATGGCTACGGCATGGCCATGGATAATGCTAAAATCGGATGCTGCTTCCACAGCGTGTCCTATGGTGTGGCCAAAATTCAAAATTCGTCGCAGATCAGATTCTCGCTCGTCTTTTGCAACCACATCTGCCTTTGTTTCACAACAGATCGTTATCATTTCCTGTATTATATCCGGTTGCAAGGCAAGGATGGCATCAAGATTTCTTTCCAGAAAACAGTAAAAATCAAAATCCCAAATAACTCCATACTTTATAGCTTCTGCCATGCCACCAAGATATTCATCCACAGGTAAGGTTGTAAGGACAGCCGTATCAATATAAACGGCTTTGGGCTGGTAAAATGCCCCCACAAGATTTTTCCCTTCCGGTATATCAACCCCGGTCTTCCCCCCAACCGAACTGTCCACCTGAGCAAGCAAGGTAGTTGGTACCTGGGCAAACGGGATCCCCCGCATATAACTTGCTGCTAAAAAACCGGTGAGATCTCCAGTTACCCCCCCACCCAAAGCAATAAGCGCAGAACTGCGATCAAAGCCCATTTGCGCCAGCTTTGAGGAGAGTTCTGCAAATACTGCCAGGTTCTTTGATGCTTCTCCTCGCGGGAAGGTGATGAGTTCAGCTTGAATTCCAGCTTCTTTCAATGAGTTCATCAGTGTTGAGCCGTACAACGACGCTACATAATCATCTGCAATCACAGCATAACGTGAAGCAATGGTACGTTGAGCAAGATCCCGGCCTATATGTTCCATTATCCCATCTTCTATAAAAATAGGATAACTTCGATCTTCAAGTCCTACTGTGAGTGTTTGATTCTTCATAATAAATAAAGGGGTGAAAAGAAAATGTCGAACAAGAAACTTCCAACCGCAGAAGTGAAAACTTTGCTATTTAACATTGATGGTTTCTAAAAAAAACGAATTGATCAGATGAAGATTTTTCACGATTCCATCGCCATTTATTTATGCAAACAAAAAAGGGAAACACCACCAACCGGCAGCATTTCCCTTTAAACAGACTTACAATAAAGTCAAGGCAGATGAATTACATATCATCGCCAGATGCAGCACCCTGCATCTTCACTTCAACTTTCTCGGTCAAACCGGCATAGTACTCTTTGAGGTGATCAAGAACTTCATCACGACCAAAGTGATCCACAATCTCAGCACCTTCAGAAAGTGCCTTACGAAGCTTGGTACCGGAAAGAATTACACGAGATGCTTTGTCATGAGGACATGTACGAAGAGAAGCCATGCCGTCACATTCAGAGCAGTAGAAGGTCCAGTCAATTTTCATTGGCTTGCAAAGGAGATCTTTTGAATCGTCACCAGTCTCTGGAATACGATCAAAAATGTCCTGTGCTTCGAACAGACCATAGAAATCACCAACGCCAGCATGGTCACGACCGATAAGCATATTGTTAACGCCGTAGTTCTGACGAAAGGTGGCATGAAGGAGACCTTCACGAGGACCTGCATAACGCATATCGAGAGGATATCCGGAGTTGATTACGTTTTCTTTTACAAAGTAGTTTTCAATCAGGATGTCGATAGCCTTCACACGGGTAGGTGCCGGGATGTCGCCTGGCTTGAGGTTACCAATAAGAGAATGAATAAGAACACCGTCACATACTTCGACAGCAATCTTGGCAAGGAACTCATGGGAACGATGCATTGGGTTACGAAGCTGAAGTGCTGCAACATTGGCCCATCCACGCTCGTCAAACATTGCACGGGTCTCAGCAGGGGTAAGGTATACTCCCGGATACTCGACAGGATACTCGCCCTGAGAAAGTACCTTAACGGGACCAGCAATATTGATTTCTTTCTGTGCCTGAACCATGATAACACCGGGGTGATCTTCAGGAGCAATTTTCCAGAAGTTTCCGTCTACGGATTCTTCGCCTTCGCCCATGAAAACTTTCTCACATTCCCATTTTTTGTCAGCTTCGGTCATTTCAAACGCTTCGGTCACATGCATGGTGGCAAAAACTTCACCTTCCTTAACAAGTGCAATCTCATCACCAGCACTGATGTCGTCAGCTTTTTTAACATCAAGTGTTATGGGTACAGGCCAGAATGTTCCGTCAGCCATGGTAAAATTCTCACAAACACCTTTCCAATCAGCTTGGGTCATAAAACCGGTGAGAGGAGAAAAACCACCAATTCCCATCATAATCAAATCGCCTTTGGCACGATCAGAGATTTCAATCTGTTTCATGCCTTTTGCCTTCTCAAGCTCAGCAGTACGTGCGTCACCTTCAAGAAGAGCACAAACAAGACCTTTTCCACCATGTGGTGCAACCAATTTTGAAGCCATAATGATTCCCTCTTTAGTTAAATTTCAATATTTACCGTCCGAAAAAGACGAACAGCAATAAAATGAACAAGTATTCAGTTAAGCGTTTATATATATAAATCCGTGGGAAGATTGTCAAGAGAAATTCTATACCCAATCAAACTGGAATATTAACGACTAAAAACTCCAACCACTACCATTGTCACAATCTATTTTCTCTCAAACTTTGAAAAACCGTAAACGAAGAGCATTACTTACCACGGATACAGAACTAAGTGCCATTGCGCCTCCTGCAATCATGGGATTCAGTGCCGGACCGCCAAAAAGCGTCAGAATCCCTGCTGCCACAGGAATCCCTACCACATTGTATCCAAAAGCCCAGAACAAATTCTGGCGGATATTCTTCATCACCGCCCGTGACAGGGAAAGTGCTGTAATTACGCCATCGAGATTGCCTTTCATAAGGACAATATCTCCTGATTCAATAGCAATATCAATGCCGGTACCCATAGCGATTCCGACATCAGCCAAAGCAAGAGCCGGAGCGTCATTTATTCCATCCCCCACCATTGCAACGCTGAGCCCTTCTGCCTGCAGTTTTTCAATAACGTCAGCTTTTTTTTCTGGAAGTACTTCCGCTATTACTTCTTCAATTCCAGCCTGCTCAGCTATTGCCCGGGCCGTGAGTTTCTGATCGCCAGTCAACATAATCAGCCTTAACCCCATTGTACGCATTTTCTGTATTGCCTCAGGGACTTCCGGCTTCAAGGTGTCGGCTACCGCAAAAATGGCAGCAAAAGTATTATTTACTGCCAGAAAAAGAACCGTTTTTCCTTGGCCAGAAAGTGCATCAATCCATTCTGTCATTCCATTTACAGCTATGCCCTGCCCTTCAAGCAATTGTCTATTGCCCAGCAGGATTTCATTTCCTTTTACCTGCCCCTGTATACCTTTTCCCTGAATAGCCTCAAAGGATTCTGGTTGAATTAGTTGCAGGTTCTTTCTATCCGCATCGGCAACTAATGCTTCAGCCAGTGGGTGTTCAGAATTCTGTTCACAGGAGGCTGCCAAAAAGAGCAATTCATCAGCACCAAATTCATCTGTAATTGGTAGCAAATCCGTGAGTTCAGGTTTCCCGTGGGTAAGGGTTCCGGTTTTATCAAAAACAAGGACTTCAATTTTTTCTGCCAGTTCCAATGCTTCACCACTTTTTACAAGAACGCCAAGTTGCGCTCCCCTGCCTGTTCCCACCATGATAGATGTTGGCGTTGCCAGTCCCATAGCACACGGGCAGGCGATAACCAATACCGCAATAAAAAACCGGAGTGATGTAGAAAAATCTACATCACCGGCAAAATACCAGGCAAAACCGGTTACCACAGCAATTCCCATAACCACCGGCACAAAATAGAGACTGATACGGTCTGCCATACCAGCAATGGGAGCCTTTGTTCCCTGTGCATCCTGCACCAGACGAACAATGCGTGAGAGCATGGTATCTGCACCAACCTGCTGCGCTTGAACGTGAAGGATCCCATTTTTATTTAAGGTGCCGCCGATAACCGCATCTTCGACCTCTTTGCTTACTGGAATAGACTCACCCGTGAGCATGGATTCGTCAATTACACTCCGGCCATACAAAATTACGCCATCAACCGGGATTCTGTCCCCCGGACGTACAAGAAGGATATTACCAGCCTGAATTGCTTCAGCAGAAATTTCTTTTTGTTCCAGTTTGTTTCCTTCGCCAGTCAATATTATGGCTGTTTCTGGGGATAATTGCATAAGCTTTGCGATGGCATCAGAGGTATGGGATTTTGACCGGGTCTCCATATATTTTCCCAGAGAAACAAGGGCAATCAACACACCGGCTGACTCAAAATAAAGATCCATCACCTTCATCTGTACATCAATGCCAAGGAGAATTTCCACAAAATTCCAGGTTGAATAGATAAATGCAGCACCGGTTCCCACAGCTATTAACGAATCCATATTAGGAACTTTGCGAATAAGAGCTGGAATACCGTTTAAGTAGAAATTGCGGCCAAGAATCATTATGGCGGCAACAAGAAGAAACTGAATAAAGGCAAAATTTGCAGGATGGGTATGGGGAGAAATGATTCCGGGTAAGGGCAATCCCATCATTTCACCCATGGAAATGGTGAATAATGGAACGGCAAGAAGCATTGAAAAAATCAACTTCTTCTTCATCAGTGCCAGGCGTAGAACTGTTTCAGCCCTGTTTTTTTCAAACAACTCCTGCTGAACACTGATTGATTCAAGTCCAAACCCCAAACTACTTACACGCTTTTCAATCTCTTCAAATGTGTGACGACTTTCATCCCAGTGCAATTCCATGGTTTCTGCAGCCAGGTTGACCGACGCTGTTACCACTCCATCCATCTTCCCCACCACATTTTCGATGCGACTGGAACAGGCTGCGCAATGCATGCCCTTGACTGCGAGTTTTAATTCTTTCATAATAGTCTCACTTAAAAGTTCATTTATATCTTGAAATCCCGGCAGGAATGGATAAATAGATACCAGCAATCAACAGTAAGACAACAAGGGAGAAAAACAATGGCAACAGTAGCAATTAAAGGGATGAGCTGCCCGCACTGCGTAGCATCGACAAAGAAGGCTTTGGAAGAAATTCCAGGAATTTCCAATGTGGAAGTAAATCTTGAGAAGAATGCAGCCAGTTATGACGGTGACATTAAGACCGCAGTTATTGCTGAGGCGATAAGCAAAATTGGCTTTGAAGTGGTCGGATAAAAGTAGACCTCTCCTTTTCTCCCCGAAAGATCAGAGTAAAAATGGCCTCAGGGGGAAGGGGAAACTTAGCGATTATACATCTTTTGCAGAGTAGGATTGATTTCCTCCTTTTTTACCGCATCAAAAAGAAGCACAACCCAGGCAGGGTCTTCGAGGAGTCGTATTATTCTTTCTTTCATCGGATTAATCAAGTCCCGCATCCCTAGTTCACGCACGTTCTGGATTGTCTTACTGACAGCAGGAAGTGTATCTACTCGTTTAAAGCGAAGTTTTTTTAGCAACATGATTCCCGCTTCTTCGTAATTAGCCAACTCTACAAATCTGACTTCCGTCCCTACCTGCTTTGCATAAATTACTTTCTTTTTCATCTCTCGCTCTTTTTGGTAACCATCAATAAAAACTGACGAAAAACCAAGACAACCGGCCATGATATTTTCAGCAACTATCACCAGCTATTCAATGGCTGACTACATCTATCAAACCCTAACCTTTCAGTGCTAATTAGAATAAACCCCATCTTTAAGAAAGAAATCGCCGCTTTTCGTTACGCCTACCCCATTCTTAAACCACCAATTGGTAATTTGAAGGTGGAATCTGCAGTTCATTTTTACAGCAACTGACAAGTCAGTTCGCCACTATTTCCATACCACATCTTTAGACAAACACAAGAGTCGTATTATTGTCGTTCTGCTCACTCAGAGGATAGGACAACGATGAGGATCGACCCAAGCGCATAGTGAGTGACCTGAGAATGGGAAGCTGGGTGGGGAAACACCCGGCCTTTCTTTTTTGCCCCTCCCATTCTTAAGTCATTAATGCGTTAAACCTACTGACAACAGGAGTAGAGAACCCAATACCCCACGTTACTGAGAATACCTCAAGCGGTGCCTGTTTGTCAAGAGGGGAATGTTTCCTTTCCCTCATAATCTGCCAACCAACGGTAGATACTTCCTTTGCTGAGCCTTCGTGTTTGTGCGGCAGAAATAACGCGTCACTACTTTCTGAAGACATCTTTGCATATTAAAAAAGTTTACAGTTCCCGGTATAGCTATAGCCCCGCCCTTTTCACTGACAATTTTGGTCACTAACTTTCGTTTTTTGTCAGTTCTTCCCTTAAGTCACCCGACAAGACAGGAGAAATAATAAACTATACATGTTTTATGAACAGTATTTCAATAAAATAGAGACAATCAAGCAACCGCAGAGATATCTGGCATATAAACTGCAATACTGAACTTAAATAAACGGGAAAATGAATTTTATGCTTTTCCCCAAACCACACCCCACTCAGGAGGAATCCACATGAGATCATTTCTGAAGCCCTTTCGGAAAAAAGAAGGAGAAAAAGGTTTTACACTGGTTGAATTAATGATAGTTGTAGCGATTATTGGTATTCTAGCCGCCATTGCTGTTCCACAGTTTAGTAACTTTCGTGTGAAGGCTTTTAACTCTGCAGCAAGTTCTGATATTAAAAACCTTAAAACAGCCCTTGAGTCTTATTACTCTGAGCATTACTTTTATATTGTAAATGGTTAATATAAACATTAACCAGTTACTGAAAAAAAATGCTGCTCTTTCTCACTCAATAACAAAAGGTGTTCATATGAAGAAAATACTAATACTAACTGCATTTGCTTTATTGCTGTGTCCCGTTACTCAATCATTTGCTGCCTCAACAGCATCGTCATTACAAGGCAACGTTGGTCCAACACTGGGCTTTGACCATTCCAACGGTGTTGAGCTGCTTTATGGCGAGGACACAAGTGTCAGTTCTACTACACCACAGGGTTATGTTGCCATGGCAAAACATAGCGGTGGTGATAAACTTTTTGGCACTACAACAAAAACCAATTTAATTGTCGCTCCAACAACTTCTAAATGCCGGGGAGCTACCGTTGCCGCCTGCCTGGGTTTTATAACTGGTACAAGTGCATTAGCTGGTGATGATAATGGACAAGACAACATAGATGGACTTAGTGGCTGGAGTAATTACTAAGCGGCGCACAGCTAACCTTATAATATACTACACAACAGGTTGATCTGGACGTTGTCACAGCGGATTCTGCTATCACTGGCACAAACAACTATCAGAGAGGGGTTGCGTAACCGCCTCTTTCTGGCAGTTTTTTTTATGGGTTGCCTTGTGCTGCTTGGTCTTCAGTTTCTTGCCGGGCTTTCCATGCGCCAACCTTATCAGGCGGCCATGGCATACAATCTTGCCGCCATTAATATTATAGGTGTTCTCTTAACACTTTTTCTTGGAGTCAACCTTGTCTTTCGTGATGTCAACTCCAGAGTTATCCACCCTGTTTTAGCTCAGCCCATTAAGCGCAGTACCTATATTTTCGGGCAATTTCTGGGACTTTTCTCCCTCATTTTTTTGATTATAAGCTGCCTCGGGATATGCGGTGCCGCCGGCCTGTCTCTTGTTGAGTACTTTCACCCTGATATGGGATCATTCAGCTGGATTAAATATTTGTGGGCTATCAATTCACAAATATTTGGTTTATCTCTTCTGGGAGCTCTGACAATATTTTTTACATCCTTTGCCAGTTCTTCTATCCTTCCTTTTTTGCTCAGTTGCGGAATATATGCCATTGGTTTGACAGCCAAAGCCACAAAAGAATTTCTAGAAACCCCCTATGGCCAGCAAAACTTCACTCCATTGATCAAAAAGACTATAGTAACAGTCTATTACACCATGCCCAATTTTTCTTTTTTTAACTTAAACCGGCAGGCCATCTACGACCTGCCTCTTCAGACATCACAAGTTGTTTTTATTTTTTTATACTGGTTGCTCTACTGTTCCACGTTACTTTGCGCAGCAAGCCTTCTTTTTAATCGACGCGATATCACATGAACAAAGGTATCACTACTTTTGGTCTGCTTATACTACTTTTTCTTCCCTTCTGGTTTTTTTTCAACCACTTCCAATACGGCACCCCCGCATCAGTTTCAACTCCACAATCCCTCCCGGCTCCCGCCATAAAAATTGTATCAGGAGGACACTATGAAGCAGCGGCACAAAATTTGTATTACAAAACCATGTTTTACAATGAACTGCGTGCAGAAGAGGGAAATCTGAAGATTGACCACGAAATAAACC
>Ga0256826_1000737_pt1 | contig 20120 bp, 30 predicted proteins | sample CV79metaG_FD_185975 | JGI IMG/M metagenome (GOLD analysis project Ga0256826, IMG submission 185975) | Hydrothermal vent microbial communities from East Pacific Rise, Pacific Ocean - CV79 | ecosystem: Environmental > Aquatic > Marine > Hydrothermal vents | place: Pacific Ocean: East Pacific Rise...
TAGAAATTTTTATTTTTTAATCCTTTTTTGCTATATTTTAGCATAAAATAGTATTTTTAACTTAAACACTAGAATCACTTCTATAATATTATTATTTAGTGCAACTATTTAGATAAATACTTAAGACCTATTGAAATTAGTGTTGGTTTAGATTTCTTTCCCCAAAAAAGGGGAAAAGTTTTGAAAAAATAAAAATTAGTTAGAAGTTATTTAACTTCACTCCAAATCTCTTTTTTCCAAAGGAATGAGATGAAAGTCATAAATGCTAGGAAACCTAAAACATAAGGAGCAAGTGCTTCTCGTTCAGCTTTCTTAGAATCACCAATTTCTTCAATATATGTAATAACTTGCTCTTGAGAAGCTTCATTTAAACCAACTCTAGGCATAGCAGTTCCAGGAAGATGTTTTTGAGGATCATTTACAAAAATAGTTAAATGTTCAAAACCTCTTGAACGGATCATCATAGAAAGATCAGGTGGAGTTGAACCCATATATTCTGAAACATCGCTAGTTGCAAAGTTTTTAGAATATTTCATATCATGACATCTACCACAAGCATCAACAAAAACTTCTTCATTTGTCATTTCAGCAGGTGCGATAGATTTAAGATATGCAACCATTGAAGCAATATCAGAATCACTCATCCAACCATAACTAGGCATAGGGTGAGTTTTACCCTCTACAAATTTATGTGCTGTTTTAGTAGCATTTGCAGGATCTTTGATAAAGTTAGCTAAGAATTTTTCATCATAAATCTTTCCAGCAGTTGATAAATCAGGAGGAACAATACCATAACTCATATTTGCAGTAGCATTATCAAGTGGGTTTCCAATACCTTGAGATTTAATTCCGTGACAAGCTGTACAATTTGTGGTTACTAAATCTTTACCTTGAGCAACATCACCTTTAGCGGTAACTTCCTCTAAATCTTTAAACTCAAAATCAGCTTCAGCAACATGAGGGTGAAGAATTGAGTGAGCATAAGGTTCAACTGACCAATATAAAACTAGTGTAAAAAATGTTACAACACCAAATATTTTTAGTTCTTTCATTATTTAACTCCTTTTTCAGCATTAGCTTTTTTGGTAGCTTGAGCTTCTTTTGTCGTAATAAGTGGTAGAGCTAAGAACATTACAATAAATGTAATACTAGAGTAGAAACCGATCCAAGCATTAGTTCCAGTTGGGGGAAGTTTTCCATAAACTGAAAGAATAATAAGAACGATAATCATTAACCAGAACCAATATTTAAAATATGGTCGTTGGTTTGCAGGAGCGACAGTTGGACTTCTATCTAACCAAGGTAAAAGAACGAAGATTATTTGTGCAAAACCAAATGCAGCAAGACCAATATCAGTTGCTTTCATTCCACCAATATCAAAGAAGAAACCTCTAAGAACTTCGTAACTCCAAAGGAAATACCATTCAGGATAGATATGTGCAGGAGTTTTCAAGCCATTCGCAGGATCAAAATTCACAGGATCCATTGCAAATTGGAAATTATAGAAAACTAAATAGAAGAAGAAAAATAGGAATGCACTTAATACAAAAATATCTTTTGCCATAAATACAGGCCAGAAAGGTATAACCTTAGAAAGTTTTTTCCGTCCAGCTTTATATTTGTTAGCTTCTTCTTCATAATCTAAATCTTCACCCGACTGATTATTAACATGAGGAATTCTTAAAGCATAGAAATGGAAAACAATTCCACCAATAATTGCTAAAGGAACTAAAAGAACATGTAGCATAAAGAATCTAGTCAAAGTTGCATCAGCTACATAGAAATTTCCACGAATCCAAACTACAAGTTCATCACCAATAAATGGAATTCCACCAAAAATATTTGTAATAACATAAGCAGCCCAATAACTCATTTGTCCCCAAGGTAACATATAACCAGAGAAAGCTTCAGCAGAGAAAAGTACAAAAAGTAACATTCCACTTAACCAAATCATCTCTCTACCTCTTTTGTAAGAACCATAGTAGATACCTGTGAACATGTGAATATAGATAATTAGGAAAATCAGAGATGCCCCAACTCCATGAACATGTCGCATCAGCCAACCGTAATCAACATCTTGCATAATTGTAAAATTAACACTATCAAAAGCCATATTTACATCAGGCTTATAATACATTAATAAGAATATTCCAGAGATTAGAAGGATTTTAAATGTAACAACTAAAACCATTCCCATTGCCCATAAGAAGTTAATATCTTTTGGAATCCAATACTCTGTCATCATAACTTTGTTTAGCATTGTAAGGTTTAATCTTTGATCTAACCATTCGCCAACACTATTTGCTTTTTCAAATTTTGCCATTTAAATACCTTTCTTAAGCTTGAGCAAGAGCAGTTAATTTTTTAAATTCTACTCCCTCTTCGCCTAATACAATTGAAGAACCTTTTTGAGAAAATGGAGGAATATCCATAGGTCTCGGAGGAGGTCCAAAAGTTTGATTTGCATGAATATCATATTCACCACCATGACAAGCACATTTAAACTTGCTTTCACCTTTTTTCCATTCTGGAATACATCCTAAATGGGTACAAAGACCGATTACAATTGTGAATCTACCGTCAGGAGTAACAATATCTCTACTATCATCAGGAGTAATATCTGCAGTATGTTTAAGTAGAAAGATAGGTTTCCCTCTCCACTTAATAATACTTAACTTTCCAGCCACAAGTGGGCTTAAATCAACAGTCGTAAAACCTGCACTCATTACACTCGGTAATGGATCCCAAGTTTTTTTCATAGCATATAGGGAAGCTACAGCTCCAACACCAGCAGTTCCAGCTAATATCTTGCCCATAAATGCTCTTCTACTTTTATCAGCCATACAGCATCTCCTTTTTTTATTTACCAAAAAATAATAGGTTTGGTATTCTAGTTAAATTAAAGTTAAGAACTGATAAAAAAGTAAAATATATTTTAAAGAGTTAGAGATTTAGAAAATTTTATAGTAAATATTATTCTATTTTTTTGTAAATTATCGGGTTAAGCCCGATAATAATATTTGAATTTATAGTTTATATTTCAAGTTTTATATAAACTTTAATTAACCTCTAAGGCTATTTAATCTCTCTTCCCGTGTCCCAATTTCCGTAATTTGAACTCCAAAATTTCCATCAATAATAATCACCTCACCTTTTGCAATAATATGATTATCAACAAGAACATCAAGTGATTCATTTGCAAGTTGATTTAATTCAACAACTGAACCAATGTCCATTGTTAAAACATCTCGAAGAAGCATCTCTTTACTACCGATTCTAACTTTTACAGGAAGTTTTACATCAAGTAGAAGAGAGATATTTCTAATCTCATCATTTTGGAGTGAGCAATTTTCTGAATTTGAAAAGTTTTGATTTTGAGAACTATCTTTAGATGAATTTTCCTCGGCAACCGGAGGTTTTTCAACTTTTTCAAAAATATCAGCATAAACTTTGTCAAAAAATAATGAATATTGAAAATCCATATCATTAAGGTTAAAGTTAAATTTGACATGTTTTGTCATGCCATCAAGTTTTGGAGAAGATCCATCTTCAATAAATATAGCCTCGTCAGGTCTCAAATTTAAAGTTGGTAGATCATCTTGAGAGCTTAATGAAGTTGAAAATGAACCTATGATATTTGAAGTGATCTCTTTAATTGAGTCAAGATCGTCTTCGTCCATATCATTTTTTCCATCTCCCTCTCCTGCTAACATTAGATCTCCGAGAGCAGTTGCTAAATAGGCGGGAAGAAGAATTGCTAATTTTCCCTCATTATCTCCTGATATAACAATATTGACTTGAGCTAATGGAGATTTGATTTGACCATCAGAATAATCTTCTATTTCTGGAGCTGATAATTCAGGTCCAAAGCCTGTTAAAGCTTCAATAGTCGCTACAACTTCCCCTTTAAAAAGGTCTAAAAATTTATTTATATCTGCCATTTTACGAACTTTGTTTTTGTTAAAATTATATCTAATTTAAAAAACACAATTTTCTATATGAAGATAACCGCTTATCGGTTCTAAATTAAAGCAGACTTGATTTACATTTTTTAACAGTTTAATTTGAATAGGTTCTTTTAAAATATATTTAAAAGGGTGGAGGTCTGAATTATTGCTTAATCCTGAAATTGTTAAATTATGTTTGCTTTTTAAAACATAGGGTCGTCCTAAATTGTCAAAAAATATATTCATTTTATTTTTACGAACAGATGTTCTATTAGATAAAAATATAAAATTAACCTCATCAATTCCATACTCTAAACTCAAATTTAGTTTTGTATTAACATCTTCCTCTTTATAAGTTCCAGCAAGTCTATCATCTTTCCAATTGCCAAACATCAACTTTCTAGTTAAAGGATCGATGGCAATTTCATTAAAAGTTTTTGATGGAGAAAAATTATATTTTCCAGATTGTGAAGTTGGAGTATCAAAATATATTGTATAAAAAACTGTTTTTCTAGTTCTACTTACTTGAACTTGCCAAAGACTTTTAAACCAAAATTTAGAACGACTTATATCTTTTAATGAGTTTGTAGAGTTTCTTTCCATAAATTTATTATCAAAAAGAGCTAGAGTTTGTGTTTTACGAATATCTTTTATAAATTGATCTCGAGCTATAATTAAGCTGTTGTCTTGAAAATTTGCTATGGCAATCCCTAAAATAGATGTTATAACAATTACAAATATTAACTCTATTATTGAAAAAGCTTTTTTTAGTTTTCTAAGATTCATAACAGATATTATAACTATTTTTTATCACTTAAGAATCTATATTAAAAATATTAATAGAGATGTTGGTAAAATTGAAATCGTTATAATTGTGAATTAATAAAAAAGGATACCCCTTTGATACCATTTACAGATGATGAACTAAAACCAGTTGTTAGTAATCTTATAGATAAGATTAGACCAAAATTAGCTCTTGATGGAGGAGACATACAATTTTTAGATGTGTTAAATTCTAAAGTTTATGTTCAACTACTCGGAGCTTGTGTCGGATGTGCAAGTAGCGGGGACACTTTAAAATATGGAGTTGAAAGAGATTTACGACTAAATATTCACCCAGAACTTGAAGTGATAAATGTTCCTTTTGGAATGGAGAACCAATTAGATAAACTTTGAAAAAAGGTTAATTTAAATATGAAAATTTTTGAGAAAAAACTTTTTCAGGAAGCTGAAAGATTTTTTAACAATGAAAACTATGATATAGCTCTATTGAACTATTCAAAAATCTTAGAGAAAAATCCTAATAGCCGAAAAGCTAAAATATTAGTAATCTTAACAGAGATGGTTATGAATAAGGAGAGTGGCGGAGATGCTTTATATGATTACTATCTAATTCTTTTAAGTGAAAATATTGCTGATGCTGAAGATGTAATTCAAAATATCCTCGATTCTATGGATAATAAAAAGTTAGATTTTAGTGATATAACTAATTCGCCTCTTAAAAAACATTTGATGTATGCTGATGGAATTACCTATTCAGATTTTAAAGATGTAGCAATAAAAGAGAAAGGTTTTAAAAAGGCTTTTGAAGATATTGTTTTCACAACAAAAGTGATAATTACAAACAAAAGAGAGTTGGTAGATTTTTTGAATAATTTAATTGAATTTGAATTTTATAGTGCAGCTCTTAATTATCTTGAGGGAGCTTTAAAGTCTTTTCCAAATGATACAAGTCTCCAATTTTTAGCAAATAAACTAAATATAAGTAGTGAATCTTGAGAAAATTAGAGATACCTGATAGAAGTTATAGATATATAACAGATGATAGTAGATACTGTGATAGCAATACTGCATTTTTAGTTACTGCTCAAAATAGAGGTTTTGATTCTCAAAGTTGCTGTAAAAATATAGAACTTTCAGAAATTTCTGAACTTTTTGGAATTGACAAGATAAAAGTTATTGGAATCACAGGTACAAATGGAAAGACAACTACCTCATCTCTAATATACTCAATTTTATTAGATTTAGGATATGGAGTTGCACTTCAAGGTACAAGAGGTTTTTATATTAATGATTCTAAAATTGAGGATAAGGGTTATACTACTCCACCAATTTTAGATACATATCGACATATATATCAAGCTGTTGCAGAAGGTTGTGAATATTTTATCATGGAAGTTAGTTCTCATTCAATCGCTCAAAACAGAATAGAAACATTAGAGTTTGCTCTGAAAATTCATACAAATATAACAGGTGATCATCTTGATTATCATAAAAATATGGAGGAATATATTAGAGTTAAAAACAGTTTCTTTGCTGATGAAAGTATGAAATTACTAAATAAAGATGATACCAATATAGATTTTAACTATAAAAATGCTTATACATACTCTCTTGAAAGTGGTAGTAGTTTTAAGCTTTTAGCCTACTCTTTAACAAATGGACTTTCTGGAATGACTCAATTTTTTCAAGAAGTTGAAAGTTTTGATAGCAGTTTATATGGATTTTTTAATCTTTACAATATTTTGGCATCAATTTCAGCAGTTAAGCTTTTGACTCAAAAACCTTTAAATGAGATTTCAGATCAGATAGAAAATTTCTATGGCATTTCAGGACGAATGGAGGTTGTAAGTGAAAAACCTCTAATTATTGTAGATTTTGCACATACTCCAGATGGAATGGAACAGGTTCTAAACTCTTTAAAAGAGAAAGATATTATTGTAGTTTTTGGAGCTGGTGGAGATAGAGATAAAACCAAAAGAGCTCCAATGGGTGTTATTGCAAAAAAATATGGTAAAAATATTATTGTGACATCTGATAATCCTCGTTCTGAAGATCCTCAAGATATTGCTGAAACAATTCTTAAAGGTATGAAAAATAAAGATGGAGTTGAAGTGATTTTAAATCGTAGAGAAGCGATTAAAAGAGGTATTGAACTTCAAACTGGTGATGAGGTTCTTCTTATTCTTGGAAAAGGTGATGAAAAATATCAAACAATTTATGATAAAAACTTACCTTTTGACGACCGTGAAGTTGTTAAAGATATTTTAGATGGAGAGAATTTATAGATGATACGAGAGGTTTTAGTCTATCCCGATAGAAGATTAAAAGTTAAATCAAAGAAAGTTGAGAAGTTTGATGAAAAGCTTCATACTCTTTTAAATGATATGAATGATACGATGGTTGATAGGAATGGAATCGGTTTAGCAGGTATTCAAATTGGTAAAGCTGATAATGTATTTATAATGAATATTCCTAATAAAGATGGAGATCAATTTCCTGAAAATCTGCTTGAAATTATTAATCCTGAAATAGTTTCAAAATCTGATGAGATGAAAACTTACGAAGAGGGCTGTTTAAGCCTTCCTGAATATTATGAAGATGTTAAGCGATCTAATAAAATTGAGGTTAAATTCCAAAATAGATTTGGAGAGGTTCAACATCAAGTTCTTGAGGATTTAACAGCAATAGCTTTTCAGCATGAATTTGATCATCTTAACGGAAAACTGTTTTTTGAACGAATAAGTTATATGAAACGGAAAAAATTTGAAAAAGATTGGAAAAAACGAAAGTAAAATAGTTATTCCAACATCTGTTCAATATCTAGTTTGCTAAGTGATTTGCTACAATTCATTTTAAAAAGAGAGATTTTTTGAAAAAGCTTGTAGCATACTTAACAACAGGATACCCTGATATAAATTTTACAAAAGACCTAATATCTGAAATATCTCAATATGTAGATATTTTAGAGTTAGGAGTTCCTTTTTCAGATCCTGTGGCAGATGGTGAAATTATTGAAAAAGCAAATGGGTTAGCTCTTAAAAATGGGATTAAATTTCAAGATGTATTAAATATTGCAAAAACATCTAAAATAGACACTTTTTTAATGGGTTATTTCAATAGTTTCTACAATCAAAATATGGATATATTAATTCCTAAATTAAAAGATTTTAATATAAATGGGCTAATAGTTCCAGATCTACCTTTTGAAGAGATTCAAAAATATAGAGCTACATTTAAAAGATTTTCTAAAGAGATTATCCCTTTTATCGCTCCAACTGATAATGAAAAACGGGTGCAAACAATAGTTGAAAATGATGACTCAAAATTTATCTATCTAGTTGCTTATGCTGGAATTACAGGAAGCGGAAAAAGTGAATCTTTAAAAAAGGTTATTGAGGATATTCGCAAATATTCACGGCAAAATATATTTATCGGCTTTGGAGTAAATGAAAAAACTGCTAAAGAGAAAGTGAAAAATGTTGATGGAGTTATTGTTGGAACTGCTTTTGTTAAAACTCTTTTAAATCAAGATTTAACATCATCAGAAAAAATTAAACAGATTGTTCAAAGTGCTAAAAATATTAAAAATATTATCAACGAATAAATTATCTAATATTATCGGGACTGACCCGATAATCCATATTTAGTCAGCCCCAATAAAAATTAAAGAGCTTTAATCATAACTCTATTCATTCTTTCAATAAATGCAACAGAATCTTTAACTTGTTCCCCGTTAAAAAGTCTAGCTTGATCTAAAAGAACATTTGCAATATCTGAAATTAAATCATCATCACTATTAGAAGAAAGTTTTGCAAAAATCTCATTTTTAGGATTAATTTCAAGGATAGGTTTGATTTCTGGTAGATTATCCATCTGACCCATCTGTTTCATCATCTGAACCATCATATAATTTTGATCATCTTTGTCAGCAACAAGACAAACAGGTGATTCAACAAGATTATTAGAAACTTGTACAGATTTAACATCGTCAGCTAAAATCTTTGAAAGTTTTTCAACAAGTTCTTTACTTTCTTCTGAATCAGCAACAACCTCATCATCAAATTTAACATCTTGAACAGATTTCATTGGAGTTTTATCATATTCTGTAACCATTGGAAAAACAACTGAATCAACATCTTCATCAAGAATTAAAACATTATAGTTTTTAGCCTTGAATTTTTCAAGAAGTGGAGAATTTTTTAAGATCTTTTCATCTTCACCTGTAATATAAAAAATCTCTTTTTGATCTTCACTCATATTCTCTTTATAAGATTTTAAAGTCAAATTATCAGCATCTAAAGATTTAAATCTTAGAATATCAAGAATTTTATCTCGATTTGCATTATCAGAATATAGACCCTCTTTCATTGTTTTACCATATTCTTTTAAGAAATCACTAAATTTATCATCATCTTTTTTAGCAAGTTTTGAGATTTCAGAAAGAACTTTTTTGGTTGATGAGTTTTTGATTTTCTCTAAAACTCTATTATTTTGAAGAATTTCACGAGAAACATTCAGAGGAAGATCAGATGAATCTATAACACCTCTTACAAATCTTAAATAAGTTGGTAAAAGTTCTTTTTCTCCATCAGAAATAAAGACTCTATTAATATAAAGTTTTAAACCACTTTCCCAATCAGCTCGATAAAGATCCATAGGTGCTTTTTTAGGAATATAGAAAAGAGTTGTATAATCTAAAGTTCCCTCAACTCTTGTATGAACCCAGCTTAAAGCCTCTTCAGAAGAATGAGCAATAGTTTGATAAAATTTTTGATAATCATCATCAGAAATTTCCGTTTTGTTTAAAGTCCAAAGAGCTGAAGCTTGATTAATCTGCTCATTTTTAATTGTCATCTCTTTTTCAGCAGGTTCATCATTTTTGTCATCATCAGATTTTGGTTTTTCAACTTCAACCTCTTTTTCTAAAAAAATTGGAAAAGGAACATGATTTGAATATTTTTTGATTATTTTCTCAACTGAATATTCAGATAAAAATTCATCTTCGCCCTCTTTAATAAATAAAGTTATTTCAGTTCCATGACTATCTTTTTCAGAATCAATAATTTCGTAACTTCCGTCTCCGCCACTAATCCATTTATAAGCTTTTTCTTCATTAGCTTTTTTAGTTAAAACTTCAACTTTATCTGCAACCATAAATGCAGAATAGAAACCAACTCCAAATTGTCCAATAAGTTGAGAATCTTTTTTGTTATCTCCGCTCATATTTTCTAAAAATGCTTTTGTACCACTTTTTGCAATTGTTCCAAGATTTTCAACTAAATCTTCTGAACTCATTCCTAAACCTGTATCAGAAATAATAAGTTTTCTATTCTCTTTGTCAAACTTAACACTAACTTGAGGTTGAAAATTAACATCTCGATAATTTTCATCTGTTACAGTTAAAAGTTTAAGTTTGTCAATTGCATCTGAACCATTTGAGATAAGTTCTCTTAAAAAAATCTCTTTGTTTGAATAAAGTGAGTGAATCATAAGATTCAAAAGTTGATTGATTTCAGTCTGAAATTCATGTTTTGCCATAAAAAGCTTCTCCTAAATTTATTTTATATTTTGAATTATATCAAAAAAGCTTAGTCAAGTTCGCTAAAGTTTATATGTTTATTATCTATCTTTTTATCCTTATACTAAGGATAAATTTAGGGATAAGATTTTCTTAAAAGATTGATTCTACCGACTTTTTGTACTATACTTTGGCTAAATTTAGATGTTGGGTATGTTTGAAAAAACGGAGACCAACGAGTTCTTTTAAAAGGAAGTTTGATTTAATGGAAAGAATTAGATTAAAACTCAAAGCTTACGATCATAGGGTCTTAGACCGATCAGTAGCTTCAATTGTTGAGGCAGTGAAAAGAACTGGTGCTCAAATTAAAGGCCCAATTCCACTTCCGACAAAAATCAGAAAATATACAGTTCTCAAATCTCCTCATGTGAATAAAGATTCACGAGAGCAATTTGAAATTCGCACTCATGCAAGAATGATTGACATCTTATCTGCAACTCCAGATACAGTTGATTCTCTAATGAAACTTGACTTAGCTCCAGAAGTGGATGTTGAAGTTCGGTCTATGGATAAGTAGGGTTAATTGATGGAATATATTGTAGAAAAAATTGGTATGAGTAGAACAGTTGGTGTTCCAAGTGTTCCTGTTACTCTATTAAAAGTTGTTGAAACAAAAATTTGTGAATTAAATGATAACGGTTCTGCTGTTGTTTCTTACGGTTATGGTAAAAAAATCAATAAACCGATTGAAGGACAACAAAAGAAATATGAATTATCAAGTGAGTTCAATCGATTTACTACTCTTTCAAAAGTTAATAACAGTGAAAGTGGTGATTTAGATCTATCTCCTCTTGAGTCTGCTACACTTGTTCAAAGTTCATTTGATACAAAAGGTAGAGGTTTTACTGGAGTTGTAAAAAGATATGGTTTTGCTGGTGGTAGAGGATCGCACGGTCATAGAATGGGTCGAACGACTGGTTCTATCGGTAATGCTGAATTCCCAGGTAGAGTTCAAAAAGGTAAAAAGATGCCAGGACAATATGGTAACGCAAAAAATACTGTGAAAAATGAGATTGTCTCATTTGATAAAGAGCAGATGATTATTGCTGTTAAAGGTTCTGTATCTGGTGCAAATGGAAAAATTGGTAGATTAAAGGTGGTTAAATAATGGCTGTTATTATTTTAAATGAGAATTTTGAAAAGACATCTGAAACTTTAGAAGTTCCAGCATCTTTCAAAGACATTAATCCTCACAACCTTTACCTTTATGTAAAATCTTACCAAGCTGCTATGAGAGCTAATACAGCTTCTGTAAAAACTAGAACCCAAGTAAGCGGTGGTGGTAAAAAACCATGGGCTCAAAAAGGTGGCGGTCGAGCAAGAGCTGGTTCAAAAAGAAGCCCTATCTTTGTAGGTGGTGGTGTTGCTTTTGGTCCAACTAAAAGAAATTACTCTCAAAAAGTAAATAAGAAACAGAAAGTTTTAGCTCTTAAATTTGCTATTAATCAACTTGCTGACGATGGCAAAATTTTTGTTGTTGATTCAATTAAAGTTGATTCAGGTAAAACTAAAGATGCAAACAAAATGTTTTCTAATTTAGAGACAAAAAGTGCTTACATGTTTAGTGATGAAATTAATGAAAACACATTCCGTGCTTTTAGAAACATTCCTAAATGTCAGTTAGCTGAAGGTAATGCTTTAAATGCTTTTACCGCAAACAGATATCAAGCAGTTGTTATTGATAGAACTGTTTGGGAAAATCTTACGAAAGAGAGTTAAGAATGGCAGCAGATATTACAGATATTAAAGCTATCCTTTATACAGATAAGACTTTTAAACTTCAAGAGAATGGTGTAGTTACAGTTAGAACTTCTACAAGAGTTTCTAAAACTAGCTTAAAAGAGATTTTCAAAAATTATTTTGACATCACTCCTTTGAAAGTTAATTCTCTTGGTCAAGAGGGTAAAAGAAAGAAATTTAAAGGTAGAGAGGGTAAGCAAGTAGATTTCAAAAAATTCTATGTTTGGTTACCTGAAGGTGCTACTATTAAAGGGCTAGAGGTATAAGATGGCAATAAAAACTTATAAACCTACTACACCGAGTAGAAGATATATAACTAATGTTGATTCAAGCGATATTACAAGCAAACCAACTGTTAGAGGTCTTTTAAAAAGAATCTCTGCAAAAGCTGGTAGAAATAATAGAGGTCGAATTACATCTCGTCATAGAGAAGCGGGAGCTAAAAAACTTTATCGAATTATTGATTTCAAAAGAAATAAATTTGATATTGCTGGAAAAGTTGCTACAATCGAATATGACCCATACAGAAATTGTCGAATCGCACTTATCAATTATGTTGATGGTGAGAAAAGATATATTTTACAACCATCTGGTTTGAATGTTGGCGACATTATTCAATCATCAGAAAAAGGTTTAGATATTAAACCTGGTAACACAATGAAAATGAAAAATATTCCTGTGGGAACTATGATTCATAATGTTGAGTTAAAACCTGGTAAAGGTGGTCAGTTTGTAAGAAGTGCTGGTGGTTCTGCTCAAATTATGGGTAGAGAAGATAAATATGTAACTTTAAGACTTCCAAGTTCAGAGATGAGAAAAGTGCTAGGCGAATGTGTAGCAACTATCGGAACTGTTGGAAACGAAGAGTACGGAAATATCGTTATCGGTAAAGCTGGAATTAACAGACACAGAGGAATTAGACCTCAAACTAGAGGGTCAGCAATGAACCCAATCGATCACCCTCATGGTGGTGGTGAAGGTAAAACTAACTCTGGTAGAAATCCTGTTACTCCGTGGGGCTTCCCAACTAAAGGTGCTAAAACTCGAAAGAAAAAAGCGAGTGATAAGCTAATTATCTCCAGAAGAAAATCGAAGAAGGGTAATTAATGGCTCGTTCAGTAAAAAAAGGTCCTTTTATAGATGACCATCTATTAAAAAAGGTTCTTAAAGCAAAAGAGGAAAATAGTCGAAAACCAATTAAAACTTGGTCAAGAAGAAGTACTGTTTTCCCTGATATGATTGGTCTAACACTTAATGTTCATGATGGTAGAAAATTTATTCCTGTTTATGTAACAGAGAATCATGTTGGCTACAAATTAGGTGAATTCGCTCCAACTCGAACTTTTAAAGGTCATAAAGGTTCAGTTCAGAAGAAGATAGGTAAATAGATGGCAACAGCAACACTGAAATTTATTCGTCTTTCTCCAATTAAAGCAAGACTTATCGCGAAAGAGGTTCAAGGAATGAATGCTGAAAAAGCATTAGCTTCTTTAGAATTTACTCCAAATAAAGCTGCTGGGATTATCTCAAAAGTTATCGCTTCTGCTGTGGCAAACAGTGAAATTGATGCTGAAGATCTAATCATCTCTTCTTGTAGAATTGATAGAGGACCAGTATTAAAAAGATTTAAACCTCGTGCAAGAGGTAGTGCTTCTGGAATCAGAAAACCTACATCTCATGTTTTCGTTGAAGTTAAAAGTGCAGGGGACAATTAATGGGTCAAAAAGTTAATCCGATAGGTCTTAGACTTGGAATAAACAGAAACTGGGATTCAAGATGGTTCCCAACTCGTAAAAAATCTTCAGAGTTTGTGGCAGAAGATCACAAAATCAGAAAATTTTTGAAAAAACAATTATATTATGCTGGAATTAGCAGTATTATTATTGAAAGAACTGCAAAAAAGTTAAGAGTTACTTTAGTAGCTGCAAGACCTGGTATCATTATTGGTAAAAAGGGTGCAGATATTGAAAAGCTTAAACTTTCAATTAAGAAACTTCTTAAAAAAGATATTTCTATCAACATCAAAGAGGAGAAGCGACCACAAGCATCTGCACAACTTGCAGCTGAAAATGTAGCTACTCAACTTGAAAGAAGAATTGCATTCAGAAGAGCGATGAAGAAAATGATTCAAGCTGGTCAAAAAGCTGGAGTTAAAGGAATCAAAGTTGCTGTTGCAGGTCGTCTTGGTGGTGCTGAAATGGCTAGAACTGAATGGTATATTGAGGGAAGAGTTCCTTTACATACTTTAAGAGCTAAAATTGATTATGGTTTTGCTGAAGCTCACACAACTTATGGAATTATTGGTGTAAAAGTCTGGTTCTTTAAAGGTGAGGTTTTAACAAAAGGTATTCCTGCTGAAACTGAAACTTCTGAATCTAATGGTAGAAAAAGAAGACCTTCAAACAGAAGAAGAGGTAGATAATTATGTTGATGCCTAAAAGAATGAAATTCCGAAAATACATGAAAGGGAGAAACAGAGGTAAAGCTTTTAAAGGCAACCAACTCCATTTCGGTAATATCGGATTCAAAGCAACGGAAGCTGGTAGAATTGACTCTCGTCAAATCGAAGCGGCAAGAATTGCTATTACAAGACATGTTAAAAGACAAGCGAAAGTTTGGATTCGTGTTTTTCCAGATAAACCTCTAACTGCTAAACCTCTTGAAACAAGAATGGGTAAAGGTAAAGGTGCTATCGACAAATGGGTTATGAATATCAAACCTGGTAGAGTTATCTTTGAAATTGCTGGAATTGACGAGCAAACTGCAAGAGAAGCTTTAATCTTAGGTATGAGAAAACTACCATTTAAAACAAAAATTGTAACTCAGGAGATGAGTAATGAAATATATTGATTTGAAAGATAAATCTATTTCAGATTTAGAAACTCTTCTGAAAGAGAAAAAGTTGGAACTATTCAGCCTAAGAATTAAGAAGCAGATGTCTCAAATTCAGAACACTGCGGAACTTAGAGTAGTTCGTAAAGATATAGCTCGTATAAATACGGCAATATCAGCTTTAAGTAAGGAAGCTTAGTGAATAATCATAAAAGAGAAATTCAGGGAACTGTTGTTCAGATAGCTGGAGATAAGAGTGCTACTATTTTAGTAGAAAGAAAGGTTTTACACCCAAGATACCACAAAATTATAAAGAGAACTAAAAAATATACTATTCATGATGAGAATAATATTTTAACTGTTGATGATTCTGTTGTAGCTATTGAATGCAGACCTTACTCTAAAAGAAAGCATTTTCGATTAAAAACTGTTATTAGTAAGGGCGAGTAGAAAATGGTACAAGCTTTTACAAGACTAAATGTCGCTGATAACAGTGGTGCTAAAGAGATCATGTGTATTAAGGTTCTTGGCGGAAGTAAAAGAAGATATGCTTCACTTGGTGATGTTATCGTTGCTTCAGTTAAGAAAGCTATTCCAAATGGAAAAGTTAAAAAAGGTCAAGTTGTTAAAGCAGTTGTTGTTAGAACTCACAAAGAAGTTCAAAGAGAAAATGGTTCTTTAATCAGATTCGATGACAATGCAGCGGTAATTCTTGATGCTAAAAGAGAGCCTATCGGAACTCGTATCTTTGGACCTGTTGGTCGAGAAGTTCGATATGCAAACTTTATGAAAATCGTTTCTCTAGCTCCGGAGGTTTTATAATTCATGGCAAAAAATAAACTAAAAATCAAAAAAGGTGATACTGTAAAAGTTATTACTGGTGCTGATAGAGGTAAAGTTGCTAAAGTTATCAAAGCTATACCAAAAACAAGACAACTTCTTGTTGAAGGTGTAAAGTTAGCTAAAAAAGCGATTAAACCTACTGATAAAAATCAAGAGGGCGGTTTTGATATGATTGAAATGCCTATCGATATTTCTAATGTTAAAAAAGTTGAGGAGTAAAAATGGCTTCAAGACTAAAAATTAGATATAACGAAGAGATTAAACCACAATTAAAAGCAGAACTTGAAATTGCAAATGCAATGTTAATTCCTGCTGTTGAAAAAGTTGTAATCTCTGTTGGTACAGGTTTCGCAATGAAAGATAAGAAACTTCTTGACAATGTAGCTGAAACTATTTCAACTATTGCTGGTCAAAAAGCTCTTATTATCTACACTAAAAAATCTGTTGCAGGTTTTAAAGTTAGAGAAGGTATGCCAACTGGTATAAAAGTTACTTTAAGAAGTGAAAATATGTATCAATTTTTAGATAAATTGATTAATGTGTCTCTTCCAAGAGTTAAAGACTTTAGAGGAATCCCAAGAAATGGTTTTGACGGAAGAGGAAACTATAACTTCGGTCTAACTGAGCAACTAATTTTTCCTGAACTTGCTTATGATGATATTATGCAAATTCACGGAATGAATATCACAGTAGTTACAACTACTCAAAGTGATAAAGAAGCTCTTGCCCTTCTTGAAAAAGTAGGACTACCTTTTACAAAAGCGAGAAACAATGGCTAAAAAGTCGATGATTGCAAAAGCAAACAGAAAACCAAAGTTTTCTAGTAGAGCTTATACAAGATGTAAAATATGCGGAAGACCACACTCTGTAATGAGAGACTTTGGAATCTGTCGTATATGTTTCAGAAAGATGTCTAACGAGGGTCTAATCCCTGGTGTTAGAAAATCTAGCTGGTAGATATTTGTGTCCCTTTTTTTGGGACTTTTTCAAATTATAAATAATATACGAGGATAGATATAGATGGTAAATGATGTCATTTCAGATTCGCTAACTAGAATTCGTAATGCAGCCACTAGAAGACTTGAAAATACTCAACTTATCTTCTCTAAGATAGTTGAATCAATTGTAAAGATTCTTCAAGAAAAAGGTTACATTGAGAATTATAGTATCGTTGAAGATGGTAACAAAAAGTTTATCAATGTTGTTCTGAAATATGACGACAGAGGATATACTGTAATTAATGAAATAAAAAGAGTTTCAAAACCAGGTCGAAGAGTTTATAAACCTACGACTGAAATTAAAGCTTTTAAAAACGGTTATGGAACAATTATTGTTTCAACTTCAAAAGGTGTTATCGACAATAACCAAGCTCATAAGCTAGGTCTTGGCGGTGAAATCCTTTGTTCAGTTTGGTAGGGAGATAAGATGTCAAGAATTGGAAAACAACCTATCACAATCCCTGCTGATGTAACTGTTGTTGTAGATGGAGCTTTAATTACTTTTACTAAAGGTAAAATTAACAGAACTCTTGATACTCACGGAAATGTTGCTTGTGAAGTAAAAGATAACAACCTTGTGTTTTCATCTTTAACTGACGAAAAACAACATAAAGCTTTCTGGGGAACTTATAGAGCTTTAGCTAACAATGTTATTGTTGGTTTAGTCAAAGGGTATGAGAAAAAACTTGAAATCAACGGTGTTGGTTATAGAGCAGCTGTTAAAGGTAAAACTTTAGAGCTTCAATTAGGTTTTTCTCACCCAATTAATTTCCCTATTCCAGAAGGAATTACAATCTCTGTTGAGAAAAATCTTTTAACCGTAAAAGGTGTAGATAATCAACAAGTCGGACAAGTTTCTGCTGATATTCGATCATTTAGACCACCTGAACCATATAAAGGAAAAGGTGTTAAATATCTTGAAGAACGAATTATCAGAAAAGCTGGTAAGACGGCTAAGAAATAGGGGTAATTTATGAATAATAAAGTTTTAGAAAAAAAGAAATCTTTAAGAGTTAAAAGAAAAAGAAGAATCAGAGCGAAGATTAGTGGAACTACTACTCTTCCAAGAGTTTCAATTTTTCGTTCAAACAAGTACCTAAGTGCTCAAGCTATTGATGATGTAGCTGGAAATACTTTAGTTGGTCTTAATGGGAAAACTCTTAAACTTTCAGCTAATAGTGAAAGTGCAAAGAAACTTGCAGAAGCTTTTGCTGAAAAGCTAAAAGAGGCAAATATTGAAAACATCGTTTTTGATAGAAACGGTTATGAGTTCCACGGAGTTGTAGCTAGTTTTGCTGACTCTTTAAGAGCTTCTGGCATTAAGTTTTAAGGGTAATAATGGAAAAGATAAATCGAGAAGATTTTGAAGAGAGCATCGTTAATATCGGTCGTGTTACAAAAGTTGTAAAAGGTGGTCGAAGATTCCGTTTTACTGCTCTTGTAGTTGTTGGCGATAAAAACGGTAGAGTTGGTTATGGATTTGGAAAAGCGAAAGAAGTTCCTGAATCTATCAGAAAAGCTGTTGATAATGCTTTCAAAGATATTGTAACTGTTAAAATCAAGGGTTCTACAATTGCTCACGATATTGAGCATAAGTATAATGCTAGTAGAGTTCTTTTAAAACCAGCAAGTGAAGGAACAGGAGTTATTGCCGGTGGTGCTCTTCGTCCAGTTCTTGAACTAGCGGGTGTAAAAGATATTCTTACTAAATCTCTTGGTTCAAATAATCCAGCAACTGTTGTTCGTGCTACAATTGAAGCACTTAGCAGACTGAAAGGTTAAGAATGGCTCTACATAACTTACAACCAGCAAAAGGTTCTACAAAAAATAGAAAGATTGTTGGTCGAGGTCAAGGGAGTGGAATGGGTAAAACTGCCACTCGTGGAAACAAAGGTCAAAAATCAAGAACAGGTTACAAGCGAAAAGCAAACTTTGAGGGGGGTCAGCAACCATTAGCTAGAAGACTTCCTAAAATCGGTTTTACTTCTCGAGTTGTTAAACCTTTTTCTATCAATGTTGATACTTATTCAAAAGTTAGCTCTCTTGAAGAGATAACTGTTGAAACAATCAAATCTGTTTATAACCTAAACAAAAATGTTACCGCTATCAAACTGATAGGTTCTGGAGCGAAAGCTTTAGCATCAAAAATCAAAGATACAAAAGTTACTTACACTAATAGTAAATAATTCTTATGAATAAAACACTAGTAAGTAAAATTCTCATCACTTTAGGATTTTTACTTCTATACAGGTTACTGGCTTATGTGCCAGTGCCTGGTGTTGATATAGATGTTGTAAAATCATTCTTTGATGACAATGCATCAAATGCATTGGGTCTTTTCAATATGTTCAGTGGTAATGCCGTTGAGAGATTAAGTATTATCTCACTAGGTATTATGCCGTACATCACCGCTTCAATTATTATGGAACTCTTAGCTGCTACTTTTCCTTCAATCGGTCAGATGAAAAAAGAACGAGATGGTATGACGAAATATATGCAAATTATTCGTTATGCAACAGTTGTAATTACAATCATTCAGGCTATTGGTGTTTCTGTGGGTCTTCAAAGTCTTACAGGTCAAGGTGGAAAAAGTGCAATAATGATAGATACAGATACTTTTATTTTAGTTTCTGCTGCATCAATGCTTACGGGAACAATGCTTCTAATGTGGATTGGTGAAAGAATTACTCAAAGAGGTATTGGAAACGGTATCAGTTTAATCATTTTCGCGGGTATTGTTTCAGCAATTCCATCAGCGGTTGGAGAAACTATAACTCTTGTAAATAGTGGTTCAATGAGTTTCTTAGCAGTAATCTTAATTTTAGCAATTATTCTAGCGACAGTTTGGGCTATTATCTATGTTGAATTAGGTGAAAGAAGAGTCCCTGTAACTTATGCTAAAAAAGTAATTATGCAAAATAGAGATAAAAGAGTTATGAACTATATTCCTGTTAAGGTGAATTTGAGTGGAGTTATTCCAGTTATTTTTGCTTCAGCTATTTTAATGTTCCCTCTAACAATGCTTCAATCTTCAACAGATCCGATAATGACAACAATCGCGGATTGGTTAAGTCCTGATGCATATCTTTATCACTTTTTAACTTTTATATTTGTTGTATTCTTTGCATTCTTTTATGCTTCAATTACATTTAGTGCAAAAGATATTTCTGATAACCTTAAACGACAAGGTGGATTCATTCCAGGAATTAGACCTGGCGAACACACAAAAGAGTTTTTAAACGAAGTTGCGAGTAGATTAACTGTAACAGGTGCAATCTATTTAGGGCTTGTTGCTACACTCCCTTGGTTAATCGTAAAAGGAGTTGGAGTTCCATTTTTCTTTGGCGGAACAGCAGTTTTAATTGCAGTTCAAGTTGCTTTAGACACAATGAGAAAAAT
>Ga0256826_1000738_pt1 | contig 20117 bp, 25 predicted proteins | sample CV79metaG_FD_185975 | JGI IMG/M metagenome (GOLD analysis project Ga0256826, IMG submission 185975) | Hydrothermal vent microbial communities from East Pacific Rise, Pacific Ocean - CV79 | ecosystem: Environmental > Aquatic > Marine > Hydrothermal vents | place: Pacific Ocean: East Pacific Rise...
CATGAGAAGTGTGTGGCTATCGGTGAGTGCGGACTTGACTACTTTCGCCTAGAAGGAACAGACGAAGAAAAAGAGCAGGAAAAACAAGAGCAAAAGAGAGTGTTTCGCTCACAAATAGAGCTTGCTAAGAAGTATAAAAAACCTCTTATTGTACACATTAGAGATGCATCAAGAGACTCTAAAGAGTTAATGCTGGAGGCAAACGCAGGTGAGGTAGGCGGAGTGCTGCACTGTTATAATGCAGATGATGAACTTTTAAGCCTTGCAAATGAGGGCTTTTACTTTGGTATAGGTGGCGTTTTAACCTTTAAAAATGCTAAAAAGCTAGTAAATGTTCTTCCTCATATTCCACAAGAAAAGCTCATCATTGAAACTGATGGTCCATACCTAACACCAACTCCCCACCGTGGTGAGCGAAATGAACCTTTTTATACTACATTTGTAGCACAAAAAATGAGTGAACTTTTAGATATTCCACTTAAAAGTATAAAAGAATTAACCACACAAAATGCCCAAAAACTATTTCATATTTCTTAATATAAAATAGTTTACATGATAGTTTAATAAACTTTTAGATAAAATCACTTACTAAAATTTAACTAATAAAAGTGATCTATGTATAAATATTTTTTACTACTCCTATTTCCATTGTTTCTCTTTGCAAATCTCACTTATGAGTCAAACTATAACAAAGAGCTTGCTTTACTGAACTCTTTTGACATAGAGCCTTCTTTTCTTTACGATCCAATTATGAATGATATGAAAAGAAAGAACAGTTCTATAGGCAAAAGTAAGCACTTCTTCCGTGCTATGGACGATGCATACATCTTTATACCTGCGATTAAAAGTACATTAGCGAAGTACGATGTACCTCAAGAGTTTCTATACCTCGCTATGGCTGAGTCAAACTTTCGTACTCGTGCCTACTCTAACAAACGAGCAGCTGGTCTTTGGCAGTTTATGCCTAGAACAGGACGACACTACAACCTTAAAATAGATGAGTATGTTGATGAGCGTCGTGACCTTATAAAGTCTACAGAAGCTGCAGCAAAATACCTATCGTCACTTCATAAACGTTTTGGTAAGTGGTATTTAGCTGCTATTGCTTACAACTGTGGTGGTGGAAGATTAAACAAAGCTATTAAAATGGCGGGGAGTGATGATCTTTCTATTTTACTGGATGAAAAGAAAAAATATATACCTCGCGAAAGTCGTTACTACATTCGCAAAATTGTCGCACTAGCACTTACTGGAACCGATGAGCAACATTTACTTTCTAATGAGTATGAATACCTTTTAAATCGTGCAAATGCTTATTCCATCAGTACTGTTGAGATTTCAAGTGGAGAATCACTTAAACGTGTCGCAAAGCTTATTGACATGCCGCTAAAAGATCTTAAAAACTTAAATAGGCACCTAAAGTATGACTTTGTACCACCCTATGCTAAAAAATATGACATTTATATTCCATATATAAAACTTGCAGATTTTAAACAAAAATACTATGAAGCTCCTATGCAAAATGTATATAAAGTACATGTTGTAACAAGTGGTGACAACCTCTCTTATATAGGACATAAGTATGGTGTTTCTTATAAAGTAATAAAAGATTTTAATCATTTAAAAACAAATAATTTAAGACTCAGACAAAAACTTATTATTCCAATAGCAAAAAATTCGCATAAGAAAAAACTTAATACTCGAAACTATTATATGGTCAAACGCGGTGATTCTTTAGAATCTATAGCAAGAACATATAAGATGAGTGTCAAAAATCTCAAAGCACAAAACCATATAAAAGGTTCTCTTATCAAAGTAGGGGAGAGATTAAAAATTTATGAATAAGATATATGTTTTTACTTTGTTATTTATAGTATTTAGTATGAGTGCTTGTAGTACTCGGGGCAAAGGTGTATACAGACATACAGCATATAGCGAACCTAAAAACTACTCTTCTGATAAATATGAGCACAGTGCGACAATGGATAAAAAAACATACTCGCACCCGACTATGAGACCTTACACTATTCGTGGGATTAAGTACTATCCTACAGTTGTAAGTGTTGGTGATATATTTAAAGGGAATGCTTCTTGGTATGGTCCTGACTTCGATGGAAAGCTGACTTCAAATGGTGAAATTTATAATATGCATGCGATGACTGCAGCTCATAAAACACTACCTATGAATACTATAGTCAAAGTTACTAACTTAAGTAATGGGCTAAGTACTGTTGTGCGAATAAACGATAGAGGTCCTTTTATAGCGACACGCATTATAGACCTTTCTAATAAGGCTGCACATAAAATAGACATGGTTGGTACAGGAACTGCTCCTGTAAAGCTAGAAATACTTGGGTTTGAGACGAAGGGTAAAAAGAGCATTCCTACTAAAAAAGAGATGAAAAAATCACCTCAGACAAAGTCTATAGGAAATTTTGCACTACAAATAGCATCTTTTTCTAAAATAGATGGAGCACTTGCTACTCAAGAGAAGTATGACCAGATAGATGGGTATGAGACTCTCATTCAAGATGTTGAGGCTAATGGTGGTCGTATGTTCAAAGTTATACTCAAAGGCTTTAAAAGTGAGCAAGAAGCTCGTGATTATAAGGCGAATACGACAATATTTAACCATGCATTTATTATAAGATTACAAGAGGATTAAAAATGATTACAAAAACAAGAACAACTAAAGAGACAGATATAACAATAAGTTTAGATGTAAACGGAAGTGGAAAAAGCACTATAAATACAGGTGTAGGCTTTTTAGACCATATGCTTGAGAGTTTTTCTAAACACTCACTCATCGACTTAGATATCGTCTGTAAAGGTGACACTCACATAGATGATCACCATAGTGTTGAAGATGTGGGGATTGTTCTTGGAAGTCTTTTAGCAGATGCTCTCTACCCTATAAAAGAGATGGAGCGTTTTGGAAGTGCAAACATAGTTATGGATGAGGCTTGTGTATCGTGTGACCTTGACCTTAGTAACCGTCCTTTCTTAGTGTTTGAACTCTCTCCAACAGGTAAGGTAGGAAACTTCGATACAGAACTAGTAGAAGAGTTTTTTCGTGCGTTTGTTTTAAACGCACGAATCTCCGCACATATAGTAGAGCTTCGCGGGAAAAATAAGCACCACATTATAGAGGCTGCGTTTAAGTCTTTAGCTGTTGCTATTCGTCGTGCTACTACAAAGAATGAACGTGTTGGAATTCCTAGTACAAAAGATGTTTTATGATTAAACTAATAGTATTAGATGTTGATGGTTGCCTGAGCGATGGTAAACTTTTCTATGATGCTAATGGTATAGAGAGTAAAAACTTTAACGTTAAAGATGGTCTAGGCATCACTACTTGGCTTAAAATAGGAAATGAGGTTGCCATCATCACTGGTCGAAACTCTACTATAGTTAAAAAACGTTCAGATGAACTGGGTATAAAGCATCTTTACCAGGGTATACGAGATAAAGATAGAGTTTTAAATGAACTTGTAGAGTCTCTTGGGCTAAAGTTTCATGAGGTTGCAGCCATTGGTGATGATTTGAATGACTATGGAATGCTTAGTAAGGTTGGGCGAAGTTTTACTCCTGCAAATGGTGTAAAAGAGCTCCAAGATCTTGCACGAACAACACTTAGTAAAAATGGTGGTGATGGTGCAGTGCGTGAGATGATAGAGACTTTAGTCGATGATAATGACCAGAGAGAAGAGTTTTTATCTGTTTGGATATAAGGAGTAAGTTATAAACATAAATATATTTTTTGTTATTGTCTTTACTGGATTAATGATGATATTTGTTTTGTTTAAACCACTTCAAATAAAAGAGCAAAAGGTCGGTGAAGTCCCTCTTTTAGATATGAATGAGTTTGTTATGTATGAACTCGACACAAAAGGTCTTCACACTCTTATGGCTGGAAAAAAAGCACTAAGATATACAAATAGATATGTTGTAGACTATGTGGACTTTACTGATAACTCAAAAGAGTTTATAGCAAATATGAAGGCAAACAGAGGCCTTTACAAAAATAACATAGTAGATTTAAAAGGTGATGTGTTTTATGTACGAGAAGATGGTCTCTCTTTTGAGTCACCTTCTATGAAGTACAACACGACAACTTCTGTAGCAACAACGAAAGACAAATATGTTGCATATAGAGGAGCTAATAGCATGAGAGGTACTACTTTGGAGTACAACTCTCAACTGCAGCAGATGAAGTCTAAAAAAGTCACAATGAAATACCAAATAGCAGAGGATAAATAATGAAATATATTTTAATACTAAGCATTTTACTAAGCTCTCTTATATTTTCGCAAGAACTTAAGATAACCGCAGATACATTTAGTGCAGATGAAATGAAGGGTTTGTCTATCTTTACCGGACATGTAAATATTCTCAAAAAAAATGATGAGCTTAATGCTTCTAAAGTTTCCATCTATACAGATGCAAAAAATCAACCAACGAAGTTTGTAGCTATTGGTAATGTTTCATTTAAGATAGAGACAAAAACAAAAGCGAAGTATGAAGGTGTCGCAAATAAAGTCATTTATTTGCCACTTAAAAAAGAGTACAGATTTTATGAAAATGTATACTTAAAACAGATAAATGAGAAAAAAGAGATAAAAGGGGATGAAGTTATTTTAAATACAAATGATGGAAAAGCCTATGCTAAGGGGCTTAAGAAAGAACCTGTAATTATGATATTTAACTTAGAAGATAAAGAGGAAAAGTAATGGTAGAAATAGTAGATGCAAAGTTTATAACATCAGCACCAAATGTTGCGTTAGCTCCAGAGTCAGATAAACAAGATGAAGTAGTGTTTATGGCTCGCTCAAATGTAGGAAAAAGTTCTCTTTTAAATGCCTTAACAGACCATAAAGGTTTAGCAAAAGTCTCGTCTACACCCGGTAAAACAAGACTCATTAACTACTTTGATGTTACATTTATGGATAGAGATAATGACAGTGCTAAACTCCATGCAAAGTTTGTGGATTTACCAGGTTTTGGTTATGCTAAAGTATCTAAGTCTATAAAGCACGACTGGGAAAAAAATCTTACAGATTATGTGGCTGGACGTGAGCAGATTCGACTCTTTATACACCTAATCGACTGTAGACACCCACACTTAGACATAGACACTCAAGTAAGTGAATTTCTTTTTGATAATGTAAGAGAAAACCAAGTAATACTGCAAATTTTTACAAAGATAGATAAGCTTAATCAAAAGGAGCAGAATGCTCTTCGTAAAGAGTTTCCACTTGCAATGACTGTCTCTAGTTCTAAAAAACGTGGCACACATAAGATAAACAGAGTTATACATGACATTTTAAAAGAAGTAGAAGATGAAATACAAGAAGACTTGAGCGATGCAGATAACATATAAAAAAGCAAACTTAAGTAATATTCATGAGATGCGAGAGTTAGTTCTCCCTGAGATTGAGAATGGCATTATTCTCGATAGAAGTGAAGATGAAATAGCTACAAATATACGCTCTTATACCCTAGCATATTGTGAAAATGAGCTTATAGGGTTTACGGCCTTACATGTTCATACTACAGACCTTGGAGAAGTGCGTTCCCTTATAGTAAAAGATGGATTTCGAGGACAAAAGGTTGGTGAAAATCTAGTTTTAAATTCTTTAGAAGAAGCACAATCACTTGGTATAAAAAGAATTTTGAGTCTGACATATAAACAGGCTTTTTTCGAACGTTTAGGATTTATTGAGATTCCTAAAGAGTCCCTCCCAGAGCATAAAATCTGGGCAGATTGTATTAAATGTAAACACTTTCCAGTATGCAACGAAGTATCACTCATCAAAACACTGTAGAGCTTTTTGCCTACGTAGTTTTTTTTATATTCTATAGTAGTCTAAGCAGTATCTACCCATTTTTACCACCTATGTTTGCTGTACTCTTTGTACTTTTTTCTAAAGCTCTTAAGCGAGAAGATACTATTTCAGTATTAATACTTTCATTTTGTCTAGTAATCTTTGAGGCGAATAATGGTTATATTCTTTTTAGTTCAATAATATATTTTTACATACTCTATAAGTTTATAATGCCTAGAATTAAACAGAACTTTTCTTGTCATGAGTGTATTAAAATCTCTAATCTAGTTTTAGCATATTTGGGCTATTTTCTCTTTTTAACACTTATCTCAAATATTTTTCTTTTAACTACACCTGAGATAAATTACTATATAGTTTACTATATAGTAATTGAGTTCTTTTTAGTGAGTCTTTTATGAAAATAAAGTTTATATTATTGCTCTTCTTTTCTATCTGGTTAGCACTACTTGTTCGAGTGTTTTTTCTTAGTGTTGAGTCAAACTCTTTCTACACAAAGCTCTCAGAGAAAAATACCATCAAGTATGAGCGTATAGCTCCTGTACGTGGTGAAATAGTAGACAATAAAAATAGACCAGTAGCTATTAATAAACTTGGGTTTAAGATACTTTTAGCACCACACTTAACATATAAGAAACATAAAGAACAGTTTGAAGAAGAGATAAAAATACTCAAGAAACTTCTTCCATCATTAGATCTTATAAAAATACGAAAAAACTATAAGAAAAAAGAGTCATACTACAACCATAACTTTATTGATATTGTGCACTTTATTCCTTATGAAGAGATCATGCCTGTTTACTCTATACTTAACTTACGAGAGAACATTAAAATCGTTCCAGCACCTAAACGCTACTATCCTTATAAGAACATAGCAGCACACACTATAGGTTATGTTTCACGTGCTAATCAAAAAGACATAGATAAAGATAAGATGCTTGAGCTCATTGGTTATACAGGAAAAACAGGAATAGAAAAATACTATAATAAATATCTTCAAGGAACTCCTGGAGCACGTAAAATTCAAGTAAACGCGAAGAATCAAGAGATAGCTGAGCTTACATATAAAAGTGCTGATGAAGATAGAAAGCTTACGTTGACATTAGACATGGAGTTACAATCATACATATCTAATCAGTTTGAGGGAAAGGTTGGTGCTGTCGTTGTCATGGATGTCAATGGCTCCATCTTATCTGCTGGAAGTTTTCCAAACTATGACCTAAATATTTTTGTCTCAGGTATGAGTTATAAAATGTACAATGATCTTTCATCAAGTTTAGATCACCCCTTTACTAACAAACTTATTCATGGACTTTATCCTCCTGGATCTACTATAAAACCTATGTTAGGACTACTTTATATAACTACAAAGCTTAGTCCTAGTTGGAGTGTGACTTGTAAGTCTAAACTTCCTTTAGGTGGTCGTATTTATAGATGTTGGAAAAAAAGAGGGCACGAAAAAACTAATATAACTAAAGCTATTCGAGAAAGTTGTGATGACTACTTCTACAAAGGAAGCCTTATTCTTGGAAATAAAAAGATGAGTGAAGGCTTAAAACGATTTGGCTTATCGGCAAAAACAGGAATAGATCTTCCTAATGAGTTTATAGGTGTTGTTCCTTCAAGAGAATGGAAAAGAAAAAAATATAATAGAAATTGGAATATAGGAGAAACTGCAAATACTGCCATAGGGCAAGGTGACTTTTTAACAACTCCTTTACAAATTGCACAACAGACAGCATTAATTGCTACAGGTAGATTACCTATACCTCATTTAGCACACAAGATTGGTGATGTTGTAGTCCAAGATACGTATAGAGAAGTATTGACAGATAAAGAGTTAAAGAGACTTCCCGTAATTCAAAAAGCGATGTATCAGGTATGTAATAATTTAAAAGGTACTGCGACTCACTACTTACACTCTCGAGTGACAATAGCAGGTAAAACAGGAACGGCTCAGGTTATTGCTATTAAACAAGATATTAAAAAGAGAAAGCTAGAGCATGAACTCGCTTACTATAACCGTTCTCATGCATGGTTTACCTCTTATGGACCATATAAAAACCCACAGTATGTTGTAATGGCTATGGTTGAACATGGTGGTCACGGTGGTCATGCAGCGGGAAGTATAGTTTCAAATATTTATAATAAGCTTTTAGAGTTAGGGTATATTAAGCAGAAGAAGAGACGAAAAAGGTAGAAAGGTTTAGAACTCTTTATGCAAAAGAGTTCTGAATGAAGAGTGCTAAAATAGCAAGTAAAAAAATGGCTCCAGCTTTGTTATAAAGCTTGTTGGCTAAAATAAATAGAAGCGTTACAGAAGCTCCAACCATTATTAAAATATCAAAACTATTCTCTTGAATATTTATAGTTAATGGGTTTATAAGTGAAGATGCACCTAAAACCATAGAGAAGTTAGCTACATTTGAACCGATGATATTTCCAACACTCATATCTGCATTTCCTTTTTTTATAGCCACTAAAGAGACTACAAGTTCAGGAAGTGAAGTTCCAAGTGATATGAGGAAAAGACCAATAATCCATTCGCTAATATCTAAGCTTCTTGCGATATTTGTACCGCTATCTATAACAAAGTTTGCACCGCCTATAGTAAAAGCAAAACCAACTGTTAAAAGAGCTATAGTTTTACCCCAGTTGAACTTTTCAGTGAGACTATCGTCTATCTCGCCTTCTAAGTCCTCTTTTGAACTTGTAAAAAGAAATATAAGGTATGAAACCATAATGAGTAGGAATATAATACCGTCAACACGGCCAATAACACCATCTTGAATCATAATTAAAAATACGATAACTGGTACAACTACCCAAGCACTATCTTTAGAAAAAAGGTCACGCTCTGGCTTCATAGACTTTGCTATAAAGAAAACTATTCCTAAAACAAGAGTAATATTAAAAATAACACTTCCAAGTACATTAGCAACTGCCATATCGCTTTTACCTTGACTAGCTGCCATCATAGAAGCTGCCATCTCAGGTAGACTTGTTCCAAACGCAACTAGAGTCGCTCCAATAACAAAATGAGATATGTTAAAGTGTAGGGCTATTCTCTCAGACTCTTTAATAATAAAGTCTGCTCCATATATTAGTGCAGTCATTGCAGCTAAAAATATCATATAATCCATATTTATCCTTGGGTTCTAACTATTAAACTTGTTGGTAGTGCAAACTTCTTTATAAGCGCAGCCTCTTTTTCTCTCATCTCACCACTATCTACCTCATGGTCGTAACCTAGAAGGTGAAGTAAACCATGTATAAAGAGTAGGGTTGTTTCATCTTGCGTAGTATGCCCTAACTCTTGAGACTTCTCATTTACAAAATCAATAGAGATAACAATACTTCCAAGTGGTGCCATAGGCATCTCTTCATAGGGAAAACTCAGTACATCAGTAGCTTTATCTATACCTCTAGTCTCTGTATTTATTATTTGTATCTCTGCATTTGTAGTGATAATGAGTTCAATCTCTTTATCTGTTAAGCTAATCGAGATTTTTTCTAAAAGAGGGCTGTTAACTTCGAGTGAAGTTCTATTGTCAAGTTCAATCATGGGTGAAATTATATCTAATGAGGCTTATATAAAAGGGTGCTAAATTATTTATATTTAAGTATAGGAGCACAGAGACTCCTACAAGTTCTTAAGCACTGATGTTAAGCTGTGTTCCAAGTCCCGTTTTTTGAGCACTTGCTTGTTGCGACTGTTCTGTTGCACTCTCAAGAACTTTAAGAACTTGTTGTGCTTGCACATCTTGAGCTTTTTTTTGAACTTCTACAGCTACTGCTGATGTTCCATGTGAAGAAACTTCCATGATGTATCCTTTTTTCTTATATTACACATTGTAGTATCTCTTTGTTTTAGTGAAGCTGAAGAAAATATGTTAAACTTCTACTATGAAAACTAATACACCAAGAAAAAAAGCTGTATGTATCATGAGTGGGGGAATGGACTCAACTCTTAGTGCATATATGATGCAAAAAGAAGATTATGAAATAATTGCTGTTCACTTTAACTATGACCAAAGAACTGAGCAAAAAGAGTTAGAGTGTTTTAACAATATATGTAAAGTATTAAATGTAAAAGAAAAATATATTTTAGACCTCGATTTTTTTAAACAACTCGGGGCATCAGCGCTTACTGATAAAAGTATAGAAGTACCAACAGATGGGGTAGAAGAGGGTGTTCCTATCACTTATGTACCTTTTAGAAATGGTATATTTTTAAGTATGGCAGCTGCTATCGCTGAGAAAGAGGGCGCTACTCTTATAAGCATAGGTGTTGTGCAAGAAGATAGTAGTGGTTATCCTGATTGTCGCGAGACTTATATACACTCTATGCAAAATGCTATAAATCTTGGTACAAAAGATGAAACAGACATTACAATTAATATGCCTTTAGTGCATCTTTTAAAATCAGAAATAGTACAAAAATCTTTAGAACTTAGAGTACCCCTGGAACTTACTTGGTCATGTTACAAGAGTGAAGAGAAGGCTTGTGGTGTATGTGATAGTTGTAGGCTACGTCTAAATGGATTTTATAAAGCTGGAGAGATAGACCCCATAGAGTATGAGTGATACTAATAAATATGAAAATTATAATTTAAAAGTTATAGTAAATAAACGATTAAAGCATAGCTATATCAGTATAGATAGAGAGAAAAATATTTTAGTCAAAACACCTTATAAATCACAAATATTTATAGATTCACTTTTAGAAGAAAAAGCTTCTTGGATTAAAAAAAAACTTCTACAGATAGAAAAACTAAAACTTATAAGTGAAGAGGTGCTTTATACAAAAGAGTTCCTTCAGGAGAGAATAGATTATTTTTCTACTCTTATGGGGTTATCCTATACAAAACTAAAATTTCGTAAAATGAAGAGTAGGTGGGGAAGTTGTAGTACTAAACGGGAAATAACTCTTAATAGTGAGCTTTTAAAAGTAGAAAAAAAATTAATAGATTATGTTGTAGTTCATGAGCTCGCACATATTCGCCATATGAATCATTCAAAGGCTTTTCATATACTCGTGGAAGAGTTTTTACCAAACTCTGAAGAATATAGAAGGGAGTTAAAAACTATTCGACTTCATTAGAAAAATAGCTTTTATTATACTTACTAGAAGGTGACCACATCATCCATCCATTCGTATTTAATTCTTTAGTCGCACGCACCTGCTCTTGAACTTCAAATTTTCCATAAGGTCTGCGTTTAGATTTATAATCTTTAAAGTACTGCAACCAAGGTCTTACTCGCTTAAGATCAACTCTGTCTTTTATATTTTTTAGACTTCTATATATAACAGTATGGGGATGGTCAGCTGGATAATCTACTAAAAAAGAGCCAGATGCAAAGCCAGAAGGGTAGAGCATAGGTGCAAGATAATCAGCATGGTTTGCAAGAGAGTCAAGCATCTGTCCAATGTTATTATCGTCCTTTTTACTCCATAAAATATTTCCATAAGTGTCTACAGAGATAAAGACACCATATTTTTGAAGTCTAGCTTGAGCAGTATCTAAAAATGTTTCTATCGCTTTAACTCGGTTTTCTTGTGTATTTTTTTTAGAGAATCTCAGTCCTGATTTTGCAGGAAAACGAATGTAGTCAAAGTTAATCTCATCAAAACCAACTTTTGCAGCTTCCTCAGCTATTCTAATAGTATAGTCATGTGAACGGCTATCAAAAGGGTCTACCCATGCCATATTGTCATGATTTCTCCAAATACTTCCATTATTGTCGCGTTTGAGTGCATAGTCTGGATTGTTTGAAGCTTGCAGTTCATCTTTAAAAGTTACTATTCTTGCAATTGTATAAATATTATTCTCTTTCATTTTTTGAATAAATTTATGGATATTTCTATTTGTACGATTATTTTGAGCACCATAACTATTTGCTTGTTTAAAACCTGTTAAAAAAGAGGTAGAACCATATTCACTTTTTACATCAAGAACTACAGCATTTGCCTCTGTCGCTTTAATTATTTCTAATACTCTTTTTGAAGTTTTAGAGTTGTTACTCGCACCCCAAAATGTTAAGTAAAGTGCTTTTACTTTTATAGGTTCTAGTGCAAAGAGAGTCTCTGTTGTATTTGTGTCAAAGCTAAAAGGTCTGTAGCCATAGGCTTTAATATGAAGAATACTTTCATTAGTATCTATAGAAAAAGAGCCATTAATATCACTTCTTTTACTTAAAACTAAGCCGTTAATAGCTGCATTTTTAATAGGTTCTTGTGTAGAGGCATCAACAATTCTAGCACTAAAAGAGGCTAGAACAAGGCTAGGAAAAAGGAAAGAAAGTAGTAGTAGTTTTTTCACGGTAAATCTCGTAGAGTTATTTTTACGAAATAGTACTATATTAAGCTAAAATATAGGCTATCTATCTCTCATTAAGGAAATGTCCAAGGCTTACATCACTCCAGGCACGAGAGAGTTTTAGATACTTTTGAATAGACTCATTTACTACAGCAAAGTCTTTGTTTTTAGCACTTAACTCTGTAAGCACCTCTTTTAGAGCAACTTTTCCTGCTTCGTTAACATCTTTTGGAAAATATCCAAGTGTTACACCTAACTCTTTTAGTTTCTCTAAAGCATAAATATTTTCATAATGAAACTCTGAGGTCATATTTGCATTCATCTCACTAGAACAGACTTCTATAATTGACTGATGCTCAAAGGCAAGCTTGGAGTACACTTGTTTGTTAAACGTAAGTTCTAAAATGGAACCTGGCTCATGCCATCCAGAGTAATAGTAAGGTGCTACCTTGTAAAAGCCCATTTTAATATCTAAAGCAGGTCCAACCCATTCAGTTGCATCTATCACACCACGTTCAAGAGAAGTATATATCTCTCCTGCAGGTAGAAGAACAGGGTTGACTCCCATTTTAGAGAAGACTTCACCACCAAGACCAGGTATACGCATCTTTATGCCTTTCATATCAGCTAAAGAGTTTATAGGTTTTCTATACCATCCACCCATTTGAATGTTAGTGTTTCCACCTAAAAAAGGGTGTAGATTATACTTTGCATACTGTTCTCTCCAAAGTTCTAAACCACCACCAAAAGTCATCCACGAGTTTATTTCTTCCGCAGTGAAACCAAAAGGAAGTCCACTATAGAGTGAAAATGCAGAATTTTTTCCTTTCCAGTAGTACGGACCTGAGTGAAAAGCATCTATTTGACCACTTGAACAGGCATCAAATACAGCAAGGGCCGGAACTAGCACATTTTTAGGGTATATCTTTATCTCTAAAGAGCCACCACTTACATCTTTTACTCTCTGTGCAAATTTTTCAACTCCTGTTCCCATTATAGGAAAGTGAGCTGGCCATGAAGTAGCAAGTTTTATAACAGTTTTTTTATTACGGTTTATATTTATATGTTTTGCATCACTACTTTTTTTTGGGTGTTTTGAGTAGTCTATAGCTTGGCGGTTGCTATCGTTACAGCTACTCAGAGCCAAAGACGCTCCAGAGAGTGAAGCTGTAGTTAAAAAAGATCTTCTGTTCATAATTATTCCTCTGTTTAATCAAAATCAAAAAGTGACACCGGTGCTTGACTCACGATAGGTCTGTTAAGTATCTCTTTACTTGCACCAATTATAAGAGCAAAATGAAAATCTTTCTCTCGTAAAAGATTAATAATGTTATTTGGACTCTTGTATGTAACTACATCTCCATTGTTTGGTATTTTTTGTATAAGTGTTTCATCTAAAGAGGGAAGAACATAGAGAATTTTTGCCCATGTAGCTTCATTTTTTAGAAAATGTATTTCAGATTCTATTAGAGAGCTGTTTCTCTCAAAAATGAGTACTTTGTCACTCGTACCAAACTCTTTTATCTCAAAACGTTTGTTTGTAAAAACTGCTTCAAAGTGATCTATAGGAGTAAATTTTCTAAGTCTATAGTTTATTTTCAAGTTTTTAAAGAGTTGGAGTAAAATCTCTAAAAATGGTATAAAAAATGGAGAGAGTAGTTGACGTTCATAAAAAATATCATCATATATGAAAGATGTTTCAAAAAGTGTCTGCTCAATTATGTCAATATGTGCATTGTTAGAGTCTGAGAGCTCTATGATATTTGTAAAAATATTTTTATCAGCTAGAGTAGGGCAAAAGAGTACAACAGTTGACTCTTCAACATCCCAAAGCTGTTTAGAAATTTCGCGTATATTACCTTCTATAGCTATAAAACTGGGTTCTGTAACTACTTGCAAGGCAAGTTTTAAAACTATTTCATTTGTTTGGTAAACTTTTATATCTTTATCTATAAGTTTAAAACGCAGGAGCCGCTTAAGTGCATCGTCTATGCTTTGTACTTTTATCCAAGCAATTTCGCTGTCACTTATCTGTGTAGGTTTTGAAAAAACTATACCGTAGGCACCATTGAAAATGGCATCCTCTATAGTAGACTCATCAAAAGCCATGAAGAGATCGCCGCGTTTAACAGCTTTTGCTTCGTAAACAACATTTGTAAAGAGTTTTACAAATGGCTCATTTACTAAAGAGCCGTGTGTAAGTGCGAGGACATTTTCAAGTCTCATCCAATAGGTGTGCCTGCCTTTTTAGGTTTCTCAGGTCTTACTAAACAAAGACCATCTTCATCCTTAGCAGCAAGAAGCATTCCCTCAGACATCATTCCCATAAGTTTTGCAGGTTTAAGGTTTGCAACAACACATACTTGAGTTCCAACAAGAGACTCAGCAGAGTAGAACTCTTTTATTCCTGCTACTACTTGACGAGTGTCATTTTCACCAAGAGATACTTGGAGTTTTAGGAGTTTTTTACTCTTAGGCACTTCCTCAGCTTCAAGGACTGTGCCTACTTTAAGAGATGTCTCAAAAAACTGACCAATCTCTATAAGGTTATCATCAAAAGTAGCTTGTGAGTCATGTTGTTCCTTTTTCTTAGAGGACTTTTTTTCTTCTTTAGAAGGGTTTGGCTCAGCCTTTGGAGCTTCTTGCATTAAAGGCTCTTCAACACGAGGAAAAAGAGGTGGTACTTTTTTAATATTAAATAGTTTTAATAACTTCTTATCTAAAACTAAATCTTTATAACTATCATTGTTAATCTCAAAGTTTAAAGCATCAGCGATAGTTGTAGTAGTTTTAGGCATAACAGGAGAGAGCATAATTGCTGCTTTTGCTAAGATGTTGGCAACAAGAGCAACAGTAGCTAATGCTTGGTCTTGCTCGTCATTCTTTATCTTAACCCATGGCTCGTGCTCTGTAATAGCAGTATTTCCAATAGAAAACAGTCTCCATAACTCTTCAAGATATCTATGTGTTTGCATCTCTTTCATAAACCCGTCAAGAGAGTCAAGTACTTTATTCATAGCATCAAGCTCTTTTGTATGGTACTTGACAACATCAACACTGTCTATCTCAAATTCAGAGTATTTTCCACTCATACCGATAATACGGTTAAGAAGATTTCCTAAGTCATTTGAGAGTTCTGAGTTAATTCTGTCTATAAACGCACGTTGAGAAAAGTCTCCATCTTGACCAAATGGTACTTCACGAAGCATAAAGTAACGTAGGTTTTCAACACCATAAGCATCTGAAACTTCTTTAGGAGAGACTACGTTTCCTTTTGACTTAGACATCTTCTCACCATCTCGTGTCCACCAACCGTGTGCACCAATAGTTTTAGGAAGAGGGAGGTCTAAACTCATTAAAAACGCAGGCCAGTATATAGCGTGAAAACGCAGGATGTCTTTTCCAACGAAGTGAATTGATGCTGGCCAGAAGTCCATATTCGCATCATCTTTACCATATCCAAGAGCTGTAATATAGTTGAGTAGGGCATCAAGCCATACATACATAACATGCTTATCATCATTTAAAGACTCTGGCATTTTAACACCCCATGTAAATGAAGTACGAGTTACAGAGAGATCACGAAGACCACCTTTAACAAAGTTTTTCACCTCATTTGCGCGTGAACGCGGCATAATAAAGTCAGGATTATCTTCATAATGTTTAAGTAGTTTATCTTCATACTTAGAGAGTTTAAAGAAATAACTCTCTTCTTTTACTGTACTTGTAGTGCGACCACAGTCAGGACAAAACTCACCATCTACAAGCTGCATCTCAGGAAAAAATGTTTCACAACTTACACAGTAGTGACCTTCATAGAAGTCTTTGTATATATCACCCTTGTTAAACATATGTAAAAATGCTTTTTGAACACCTTTCATATGGTCTGCATCAGTTGTACGAATAAACTGGTTATAAGATATTTCAAACTCATCCCAAAGATTCTTAAAAGTAGCACTTATCTCGTTGGCAAACTCTTGAGTAGGTTTGTTATTCTTTTGTGCAGACTCTTCGATCTTTTGACCATGCTCATCTGTTCCTGTTAAAAAATAAGTCTCATTACCTTTTAGTCTTTCATATCTAGCAGTAGTATCTGCAATGAAAGTAGTGTAAGCATGCCCTATATGAGCTTCTCCATTAACATAATAGATTGGTGTTGTTATATATTTATTACTCAAATGTCTATCCTTAGTTTAAAAAGTTATTATTAAAATTCAAATCCACCAGTATCGCCCTTAGACATACTGTTATATACGGCTTTTACATACTCATCTCTAAGTTGGCAGCCAAAGTAAGACTCACAAGCACTACAGCTTTTATGACTCTTATCCACTTGACAATCTTGAAGCTTTTTTATCATCTCATCGAGATAAAGTTCAAACTTGTCTCTTTTTTCATTATGCATTTTTTGCATAAACCTCTTTTACTCTTGTTATTTCATATGTTGAACCAAAGAAACAGATAGCTGTGTCATGAATATGTGAATGACCTAAAGACATTAGTCTATTCTTCCCATCAATTGCTTCACCGCCTGACTTTTCATATATAAATGCAAAAGGAAATACTTCAAAAAGACGACGAAGTTTACCCTCTGGCTTATCACTTGTACCAGGGTAAGAGAAAAGTCCTCCCCCTTTAAGAAGAAGCTGGTGAAGGTCAGGAACCATACCACCAGAGTAACGAAGACGGTAACCCTCTTGGAAGAAGTTATCAATCATCTCTTTGTGGTAAGGAGCCCAGTTTTGCTGAGTACCACCCGGAGCCATAAGCTTACCTTTAGAGTCAAGTCTAATCTCTTTAACAAACTCAAATTCGCCATTTTGAAGAAGGTAAAGCTTTGTTTTATTCTCTGCGAAAACCATTTCAACACGAGGCCCATGAACAACATAACAAGCAGCTACCATTTTTTCTGCACCAAACGCACCTTCGTAAATACCATAAATAGTACCAACACTAAGGTTTACATCTACTAATGACGAACCATCGAGTGGATCATAAGCAACAAAGTATTTACCATCTTTATGTAAAAGCATCTCTTTTTCTTTCTCTTCACTTGCTATTGTGTGAACAGAAGATACTTTAGAGAACTCTTCTTGAATGATTAAGTCACATTGAATATCTAACTGTAATTGCGTTTCACCCGATGAGTTTTCTTGTTGTGAATACCCTATATCTTTAACATCTATAGCATTTTTAATTCTTTTAGCACTTCTCTGTATTGCGTCAAATATATCTCTCATTTTGTTCCTTTTTAAACTTTTTTTGCGTTTTTGAGTATCCACGATATTACTTCATCAGTATCATTGAGGTTTAACTGGTCAACATCACTGGGAATATCGTAATTTTGTGTATTTATACTATAGTCAGTAGCTAAAGCATTCATATACGGAATATAATCTTTGTCAATAGCGTTTCTAAACACACTAATACGAGGAAGAGGGAGGTTTTTAAGACCCTCAACAAGTAAAACATCGAACTTATCGAAAAGGCGTACCATATCATCTAGTTCAGACTTGCGTTTAGAGAAGTATGTTGTACGCTCTGAGGATGTTACGATAACCTCTGCACCTGTATCACTAAACTTATAACTATCTTTTCCTGCAACATCAAAACGAGCCTTATCTTTTGGATCGTGTTTAATGATAGCAACTTCTAAGTTGTGTTCATGAATTAGCTTTCTAGCCACTTTTAAAATAAGTGTAGTTTTCCCGCTATTTGATGGACCTGTAAATGCAACGGCTAATCTTTTACTCAATTGTGCAACACCTATATAAAAATTTTAATGATTATACAAAAGAAGAGTTTAATAAGATATAATTTCAGCACAATACGAGGACAAAAATGAAAACTTTTTTAATAATAACGACTTTACTTGTGCTTTTTAATGCTTGTTCTTATAATAATGCTTTTTCAAGCTTTGATATAACACCCCAGCAAGCTCAAAGTGAAAATAGTATTTTAAGTTCTAAAATACAAAATAAGTCACAGATAAATGGGATCATTAGTGTTATCTATTTAAATGATGTACTTCCTAATGAGTATAAAGAGAGTGAATATTTTTATGTTTCTCTTTATACAAAGGATAAAACAGAGCTTAGTTTTTTATTAAATGACACACAACCATTAAGCATAGAAAATTTACCTGCAAAAAATAAGTTCTCAACACTTATATCTTTTAGTCCTGAGTGGCAGAAGTATTACCTTGTGCACTTTGAAGAGCAGGGGAAGAGTTTGTCATTTATAGCAAAAAACTCTGCCTTCTCATCAGAAAAGATGCTCTTTAAGAAGTACTAAATAGAACGAAGAAGAGCCTGAAGGATAACTATAAGTACTTGAAGTCCTATGATTAAGACTAAAGGTGCGATATCTAAACCATTAAAGTCAGTTCTCATATATCTTCTTACAAACTGATATGCTGGATTTGTTACTCTATTTAAAAACTGAACTATCGGGTTATATGGATCTGGGTTTACAAAACTCAAAAGAGCTGCAATAATAAGTACAATTATGTAAACATTAATAAGAGAAATAAATATTCCTCCTACTCCTTGAAATATTTCAATTAAAGCACTCATTTAACAATCTCCCCAATATAATTTTTTAAATACTTATAAACTTGAGCTATTTTTGGCCCCTTTTCTGCATTTGTAAGTAATATACGTAATGATTTTTCAAACTCTTCACCCTCAAGGAGTGTCTCTTTCATAATATAGCTTTTAAAATCTTCATACTCTTCAAAGTAGGGTGCTACTTTTATAGCAGTTGCCACAAGGGCAGTTTGTTTACTCAATGCTTTAGGAATATTTCTTTGCTCAAATATAGGAAGAATTTTTGACTTTAACTCTTTTGTTGTAGCTGCTTCTTCTAAATAAATACGAGCAAGTTCACCTATCTCTTCATCTGCAAAGCCAACATAACGTGAAAGTTCCTTAGCATCAAGTGCTTTGAGATGTTCTTTATTTATATGCTTAAGTATCTCTATATCAAATACTGTAGGCTCTGTAGAAACTTTCGATAGGTCTAACCACTCTATCGCTTGCGTAGTTGTGAAAATCTCACAAGGCACACTATTCCCAATTGATACTAAATAATTTAAAATAGCTTCTGGAAGATAACCTTCTTCAAGTAAGCTCTTCACAGTGAAATCATTCGCATTTAAAATATTAGGGAGATGTGCATACTCTATTTTCTTATCATACTTTAAAGACTCTCTTATGTGTATCTGTTTTGCTGTATTAGTCATGTTGTCCACGGTAGTAATAAGCATACTAATATTACTTAAAAGGTCATCAACAGCACAGCAAAAATCATATGTAGGTGTTTTATCATGATGTAAAATAATAAAACTATCAACAGTATCACTCTCAAAACTCATATTTCCCATAACCTTATCGTCAATCATGACGTTAGAATCTGGTCTAGTTACACGAATAGTAAAAGGGCTTGTATTATCTATCACAAGTTCAGCAGGAAGGTTACGACAAGCATCATCATAGCTATATACTTTATTCGCAGCTTTTGCCTCTTCTTGTTTCTTCTCTAACCATCCATCAGAGCAAAAACAAGAAAAAGCTTTTTTCTCATGAACTAGTTGTAGTGCCATAGCCGAGTGAAAACGGACATTTTGACTTTGATGTATTACTTGAGAATACTCTATACCAAAAAGTGCCAACAGATCTAAGGTCTCTTGGTCTTTTCCTTCTATGTTCTTTTGTGTATCTGTATCTTCTATGCGAACAATGAAATCTTCTTTTTTCTGTTTGGAAACAATGTAGTTGAATAGGGCAACACGAAGGTTCCCAATATGCATATCAGCAGTTGGACTAGATGCAAATCTTAGCATTAAAATTCCTAAAAATAATTTTTGTGATTTTATCTAAAATTTGATTAATGTATGTTTAGTTTTTTGATTGTTTATGAAGTGTGAGTGGTGACCCCGAGGAGAATTGAACTC
>Ga0256826_1000739_pt1 | contig 20109 bp, 20 predicted proteins | sample CV79metaG_FD_185975 | JGI IMG/M metagenome (GOLD analysis project Ga0256826, IMG submission 185975) | Hydrothermal vent microbial communities from East Pacific Rise, Pacific Ocean - CV79 | ecosystem: Environmental > Aquatic > Marine > Hydrothermal vents | place: Pacific Ocean: East Pacific Rise...
CTTCATCTTCTATTTTAGCAAAGGCTGCTTTACCCATAATACGGATAAATTTAAGACGACCCGTAAGCGTGTATGCTTTTTGCTTGTCTTGTTTCATTTCACCTTCTGCTACTTCAAGGGTGTTTACATAGTCACACTCACTTAAAAAGGTTGCTGATGGTGTACCTTTTTGTACTTGGTTAGGGTAAGGGTTAATCCCTTTTTCTCTTAGGGTGTTTGCTTTTTTAATACGCTCTTGAATATATTGGTTTTCAAATATCAAGGTTTCTCCTTGGTGTTTATTTAGGGTTTTTTGTTTGACAGTCTTGACAAAGTCCGACTATTTTCATGGTGTGGTCTTGCATTTGAAAATGAAACTTTTCTGCAATTTTTTCTTGTTGTGCTTCTATGGTTTCATCATAGAACTCTATAATCTTCTCACATTGTGTACAGATAAGATGGTCATGGTGCTTTTTTAGCCCCAGTTCATACTTTTTACCTTGTGCACCAAAAGAGATAGATGAAGCAATGTTAGAAGTTTCTAAAAGAGCAAGTGTGCGGTACACAGTGGCAATACCAATCTTCATGTCAGGGTATTTTTTTTTCACAGAAGTATAAATATCTTCAGGTGTAAAATGACCATCACTTTCATAAAGGAATTTGAGTACCAATTCTCGCTGTTTTGTAAATTTGAGGCTATTTTCTTTTAAAATAGCTTGAAACTTTTCTAGTAGTACAGAGTAGGCTATCATCTACTTACCTTAGTTTGTTGTAACATTATTGTCTTTAGTATGAATCACATTTTTCATAAGCTTAGAGGTATCTAGTTTAATTAGGTACGTACCTGATGCAAGCAAATAAGGGTAGAGCATAGAATCTTTTGTATATTTCTGTATATTGTCTTTAATAAGTGTGACGTTTGAAAGAGCCGTAACAATTAAAGCAAAAATAAGAAAATATTTCCCACCACCTGCGATAAATCCAAAGAGGCGATTGAGAAAACCTAGACCACTTTGGTGGGTAAGCTTTGAAAAAATAGAGCCTAAAAGCATGGTTCCAAGCCAAACAGTAGCAAGAATAAATAAAAATCCTGCAAGTTTTAAGAGGGCAGCATTTTGAATTTGAAATAAATTTTCTGTAATGAGTCTTGCAGCATCTTCAAAATATCTTGAAGCAAGAAAAACACCTGCTACGAGTCCTGTAAGACCAAAAGCTTCTTTTACAAATCCTTGGATATATCCTTTAATTCCTAGGATAAATACAATTGAAGCAATGGTGACATCAAAATAGTTAAAATCAGTCATTGTAAAGTTTTCCATACGTGTTGTTTCTTTCTTTTTATATTAATTTTTTGTATTGTATCTTTAGTAGACTAAAAATATTTTGAGTGCTAAGGCTAACGAGCCATAGCCTTAGAAATTTCATCTGGTTTATTTGCATATTGTAGTGCAATATCACGAGAAATTTTACCATCATTTAAAAACTTAACGAGGGCTTGGGTTTGGGTTTGCATACCTGAATCCCCTTGACCTAGTTGCATTTGAGAATAAATTTGGTGTACTTTATCTTCCCTAATAAGGTTTGAAATCGCGTGATTGGTAATCAGTATCTCTGATGCAGCCACACGTCCTCCACCAAGTTTAGGAAGGAGTGCTTGGGCAATAACTGCTACCAATGAAGAGGCAATCATTGCTCTAATTTGAGGTTGTTCATCTCCAGTAAATACATCAATAATACGGTTAATAGTACCTGGTGCAGAAGAGGTGTGAAGTGTACCAAAAACAAGGTGACCTGTTTCAGCTGCAGTTAGTCCTGCTTCAATGGTTTCTTTGTCCCTCATTTCCCCAATTAGGATGATGTCTGGATCTTGACGCATTGCGTATTTAAGTGCTGCTGAGAATGAGTTGGTATCTTCACCTACCCCTCTATGAGAAAAGACACATTTTTTATTTTGGTGAATAAATTCCACAGGATCTTCTACTGTAATAATGTGTTTTTGTTCGGTAATGTTAATTTCATTTAAGAGTGCAGCAAGTGTGGTTGACTTACCAGACCCCGTAGGACCCGTAACAAGAATAAGCCCTTTTTCTCTTTGAATGAGTTTCTTATAAACAAGTGGAGCACCCAAATCATCTAATGAAGGAATATCAATAGGAATAATCCTAAAGGCAGCTGCTGTGTCACCCAAAACTTTATAGTAGTTTGCTCTAAATCGTCCAATACCAGGTAAAAGAAGTGCAAAGTCAAGTTCAAAATGCTCTTCAAACTGCTTTTTTTGTTTTTCAGTAATGAGTGAGTAACACATCTCTTCAATGTCTTCACCTGTCATTTTTGGGAGGTTGACAGGTTTAAGTACCCCGTCAAGTCTAATTTGGGGTTCTGTTCTACTGACAAGGTGTAAGTCAGATGCCCCGTGTGATACAACACTTTGAAGTAATTTTTTAATGTCAAAAGCAGCCATGAATAATCCTTTTTTTAGTGGTTTGTGTAGAGAATGCTAATCGATAATTGCAGGAACGATAAAAAAATCATCTCTTGCTTGTGGAGCATTGCTTAGAATCTCTTTTGCAATCTCTGTTTTTTCATTTGGTATATCTTCTCTTAATGGGGTTCCACCATTGAGTGTTGAGAACGATGCACTTAATGTATTGGTATCTAGTTCATTAAGATTGTCAATGTAGTTAAGTATACCAGAGAGTTGTTCTTTTACCTCTTCTTTCTTACTTTCATCTATACGTAAATGAGAAAGTTTTTCTAGTTTGGCTAGAACAGTGTCATCTATTTGCATTTTTACCCTTAATGATAATTTTTCTTATTATATATTAATTTAGTTTAGATATAACTACAGTAGTTAGATTAATTTAGTAAGGATAGAATAATGATGCAACAATTAGATATGAATTCTCAAGAGTTTAAAGATGAATTGGTAAAAACAGAAAAATTTACAGATAAAGTATGTGAAAGTCAAGGCTGGGTATATTCTGCAAATGAGGATGTAAATGAAGGTGTGATTATGGGACTTGCTCGTCACAAACTCCTTTTTGGTAGAAGATTTTGTCCATGTTTTATGGTTGAGCCAGACCCTAAGAAAGAGGGGAAATTTAAAAGTACTGATGACAGAACATGTCCTTGTAAACCAGCCATTGAAAATGAAATACCTGAAAAAGGAATTTGTCATTGTCAAATCTTCTGTACCCCTGAATATAGAGCTGAACAAGACGCTAAAGCGTAGATACAGCAGCCTATAATAGACTTTGACGTATAATAATATTAAATTAACACGTCAAGGAGAGCAGAGTGAAAGCATTACTAGAAAAAAATGACATTAATTCAGAAGAGTTAGCGATACTTCTTCACGCAAGAGAAGCGGGAGAAGTAGAATTTTTACTGATTGATGTGCGTGAAGATATGGAATATAAAATGGAATATATCACAGGTGTTGATATGTTAAAACCTACGACTCAATTTCAAAATTGGGCACAAGAACTTTTTGATCAAGTGGCAGACAAAACAGTTATTTTTACTTGTCGTACGGGTAACAGAAGTGGACAAGTACAACAAGTATTTCAACAAAATGGACATACCCATGTCATTAACCATTATGGTGGTATTGTTACCTATCGTGGTGAAAAAACGCGTTAACTCCTTCTTAAATTTAGAGCATTATTTTATGCTCTAAGTACAATCATCCTATAATACATTATTACAAAAATTTATATAAAGAGAATATATGCATGTTATAGACCTTTTACTCAAGCTTTTAAGTTTTGAATCCATTACGCCAGATGACGCTGGTTCCTTATCATTTATAGAAGCGTATCTTAATGATTTTGAAGTACGTTATGTTAATGAGGGGGGTGTGAAGAATCTCTTTTTATTCAAAAAGTTTGGAGAAGGAACCCATCTGTGTTTTGCAGGACATGTAGATGTTGTACCAGCAGGAGAAGGTTGGGAGCATAACCCTTTTGTGCCTAGTATAGAAAACGGAATTATTTATGCCCGTGGTACACAAGACATGAAGTCGGGTGTGGCTGCTTTTGTTCAAGCATGTAAAGAGGCAGAGGCTTTTGATGGGACACTTTCTCTTTTGCTTACTTCTGATGAAGAGGGGGAAGCAACCTATGGTACGGTGATTATGTTGGAGTATCTTAAAGAACAAGGGATGCTACCAGAGTATTGTGTGGTGGCAGAACCTACATGTGAGAAGGTATTTGGCGATGCATTGAAAATAGGACGTCGTGGTTCTATTAATGGATATCTTACTATTAATGGAAAACAAGGACACGCTGCGTATCCTGAAAAGGCAATCAATCCTGTGCATCAGATGGCACCATTACTTACAAAGCTAGCAGGGGTACATTTAGATAATGGTGATGATGATTTTGCACCTAGCCAAATGGTAATTACCGATATTCGTGGGGGAATGGAAGTGACCAATGTTACGCCAAGTAGTCTTAAGATTATGTTTAATGTACGTAACTCTACAAAAACAACCCAAGAAGAGATTAAAAAGCATATTGAAGAGGTATTAGAGGGGTTAGACTACCAGCTTAAGTTGACCCAAGGCTCTTATCCTTTTGTAACCAAACGAGATTCTAAAATAGTACATGCACTTTCAAAAAGTATTGAATCATTGCTCAATGTCTCTCCTAAGCTTTCAACCGCAGGGGGAACAAGTGATGCACGATTTATGGGAGCATATGGTATTGATGTGGTGGAATTTGGTGTCATTAACGATAAGATACATGCCCCCAATGAATCGACACCTATTGTGGAAGTAGAACAGCTTTATAGTATTTTTAAAGCTTTAATAGCAAATTTTAAAAGTGAGAAATAAATGAATTTTAAAACCATTATACTCGGTATATTTTTAAGTGTAAGTACATTGTTTTCTAGTGAAATACTATGGCAAACCGATTTTGAAAAAGCATTTGCACAAGCCAAAAAAGAGCATAAAGTAGTGATGCTTATGGTAGAAGGTAAGCATTGTCAGTGGTGTAAAAAAATGAAAAAGAGTACGTTACATGACCCTAAGGTTTTAAAGTATTTATCGGAGTATATTCCTTTAAAAATAATGCGTGGTGACAAAGCAGTGACCCAACAATTACCCATCATTTATGGAGTGCCTACGGTCTTTTTTATGTCTGAGAACAAAGAGGTATTAGAGAGTGTTGTAGGGTATTTTGGTGTCAATGATTTTATTAGTTATATTAAAGATGTTGAAAAAAAAGTCAAAGCAAAAGCAGAAAAAAAGCAACATGCTATGATGTGGTATAGTCAAATAGACAAGGCTTTTTTAGCAGCAAAAAAAGAGAAAAAACGAGTTATGGTAATGGTAGAGGATGCACATTGTCGATGGTGTAAAAAGATGAAGCAAGGTACCTTGAAAAATGAAAAAGTACAAGAGAAATTGAGTCACTATATTTTGCTAAAAATTGATAGAGCCAATAGTGAAGATATGGAAGCACTTCAAGGTCTACACGGACCCATACCAAGCTTTCATTTGTATGATCAAAAAAAACATGTGCTTGATACCATTGCTGGGTATTATGCGAGTGAAGATTTTTTAGACTATTTGGAAGAGCTAAGTGAGGAGCTAAAATAAGTGTTAAAAAGACCACATTTTAAAGAGTATGTCATTGCAAGACTGATTACAATGGCAACGCTTATTTTTATATTTTCAAGTGCCATATTTTTATTGGTATTAAAAGATACTACTGTGGCTTGGAGTGCTATTGGTCTGTTAGGACTTTCTTTTTCTGTGTTTATTTTTTCCATTTCAAAAGGTGCGAAGCGTATGCAAAATGAGCTGATTACTATCAATACCTATTTGCAGGATTTAGAAAAAATAGAGACCATAGAGTATCAGACACGCTTTTTTACAAAAGAGTTTGAAGAGATAAACCAAAACCTTATTCAGGTATTAAAAGGGGCAAAAAAAAGAGAAGATTTAAAGCAACGCTATAATGCAAAGCTTAAGCTTAAAAATCGTCAAAGAGCAGATATGCTCTCTGCAATTGCCCATGAATTTCGTAACCCTATTGCCTCTATTATGGGATATTCTCAAACATTAAATGAAGACAAAGATATTCCTTTAGAGCTGCGAGAAAAGTTTTTAGCAAAAATTTATAACAATGGTAATAAAATAGAATCATTGTTAAGTCGTCTTATTTTATGGAATAAATTTGAGAGTGGTAAAACGACGTTACATAAAAGTGAATTTGATATTTACACATTAACACAGGAGGTCATACGTTCTTTAGAGGACAAATATAAGAGTAGAAGTATAAGGTTAGAAGGGCTATCTGTAAAGGTAACACTTGATCGTACCTTGATGGAAGTTGTACTTAAAAACTTGATAGAAAATGCGTTAAAGTATTCAAAAGATGAAGTCACTATTGTCGTACATAGTGACGTATTGTCTATTCAAGATAAAGGGGTCGGCATTCGGAGGCAAGATATTGAAAAGGTGACGAAAAAGTTTTACCGTTCGGGAACACATAATTGGGATAATTCAATGGGCTTAGGTTTATCTATTGTGAAAACCATACTGTCGTTACACGATACAAAATTAGAGATAGAGAGTCAATTAGATGAAGGATCTATTTTTTCATTTAAATTATAAATATTATTAAAACAAAAAGGGAAAAGAATGTTGTCAAATAAAGTGGTATTACTTACTGGAGGAACAGGGTCATTTGGAAATGCGTTTATACAAAGATTTCTAGAGACGGATGTAAAGAAAATTATTATATTTTCACGAGATGAAGATAAACAAGACTTAATGAGAAATGAATATAAGAATGCAAAACTTAAATTTGTTTTAGGAAATGTACGAGATTATGACATTGTACACGATGCCATGCGAGGGGTAGATATTGTCTTTCATGCAGGAGCATTAAAACAAGTACCTTCATGTGATTTTGCTCCTGTAGAAGCGGTAAAAACCAATGTACTGGGTACGGATAATGTGATAAGAGCAGCCATAGACCATAATATTGAGCAAGTGATTTGTTTGAGTACGGGTAAGGCGGTTTATCCTATTAATGCCATGGGGCTTTCTAAGGCGATGATGGAAAAAACCATTATTAGTCGTGCAAGACAGATTAATGAAGAAGAGGATATTCATACAACCTTAAAATATATTCGTTATTCAAATGTATTTGCCACCAGAGGATCTGCGGTCAATATCTTTACCAAACAAATTAAATCGGGGAAACCTGTTACGTTAACACACCCAGAGATGAAACGCTCCATTATGACTGTTGATGAAGCCGTCTCTTTGGCACTATTTGCCATGAACAATGGAGAAAATGGAGATCTTTTTGTCTATAAAGCAAGAAGAACTACATTACAAAACTTGGTAGAGTGTCTCTTTGAAGTGTACGATGCAAAATGTAGAGAAATTGAAATTATTGGTGCAAGACATGGTGAAAAGATGGAAGAGACCATTTTAAGTGATGAAGAGCTTATCCGTTCTATTGACTTAAATGAATTTGTGCGTATTCCTATGGATAGAAGAGGATTAAACTACGCTTCTAAAGACCATAAACAAAAAAATAGAAGAAATGCACAACGCTCAACAAAAGAAATTGTTGATAAACTTGAAATGCGTGTACCAAATCTTACTTTAGATGATGTAAGATTAATGATTGATAAAAACTGGGTCAAAGAGTGTGATTTGAAAGAAATTACTACGCCTTAACACAAACTGCAGAGAGATGAATCGTCTATTCATTTCTCTTATTAACCTTATCATATAGACTGAACTAACCTTTTATAAACTTTCTCTTTTTCTTCCTAAATCCGTTAAATACTCACAAAAACTTTTATTTATACAGAAAATAATTAAATGTTAATAGTTTATGTATTACAATTAATATATATTCAAAAATCTTATTATTTAGAATAAGTCAAGATTTGAATAATTATTAAGGAGGAAATATGAAATTAGGTTTCTTAGTTGACCTTAACCTATGTATGGGTTGTAAAGGTTGTGAAGTTGCTTGTAAAGTAGAAAATGAAGTTCCACTAAGTACATGGCGTTTACGTGTAAAATATATTGATATCGGGACATTCCCAGATACATCGAGATCATTTACTCCATTGCGTTGTAACCACTGTGAGTCAGCTCCATGTGAGCGTATCTGTCCAGTTTCGGCATTGCACTATTTGGAAAACGGGATTGTCAATATAGACAATAGTAGATGTATAGGGTGTGCAGGGTGTATGATGGCATGTCCTTATGGAGCAATCTATATGGATCCTGAAACAAATACAGCAGATAAATGTACGTATTGTGCACACAGAGTAGAGTCTGGAATGATGCCAGCATGTGTGGTGGTTTGTCCTGTTCAAGCAAATATATTTGGAGATATTGAAGATGATACTTCTCATATATCACACTATATTATGGAGCATCAAGGGGCAGTGCAGGTACGTAAACCTGAAAAAAATACACAGCCTAAACATTATTATGTGGGTGGAGGTACACAAGCACTTGATCCATTGGCACAAGAGCGACTTGAAGGGTATGGACTTTTCAATAATGTGACACATCTTAAAGCAATAGGTGATCCACATCATAGTGTATTGGATAGATTTTTAGCACCATTTGAAAGTGAAGAGAAATATGACAATCGAAGTTTTATAGATTTTGATAACAAAGAGTACAAATCTGAATTAACGGAAGGAGATAACTAATGGAAAATACAATTCACGCAACACAAGCGATAGTAACATTGGATGTAGCACTTCCTGGTATTATTTGGGGGTGGATGATTACACTCAATATGTGGGCAAAAAGTATTGGTACAGGAGTCATCTTAGTAGGTGCTTTCTTACTCTATAGACATAAAAAAGAGGAGATGCCAAACCTTAGATGGGTCATGCCTCTTATTGCCTTTGTAGCACTCAATGTATTTTTACTCTTTACCTTGGTAGATCTTCACCAACCGTATAGAATGATTAATATCTTCTTACATCCAAATTGGACATCAGCCATTACTGTGGGTGCATGGATGGCATCTTTATTTACAGGTTTAATTACATTAATGATGCTTATTGGAGGATTGGATGCATTCCCTGAGTTTAGAAGAAATTGCAATATGGCAAAAAAAGTAAGAGGTATGTCACCCCTATATGAGAAGTTTTTTCCTTTTGTTGTTTTCTTAGCGATTCCTGTCACACTTTATACAGCTATTATTATGGCAGAGGCAAGTGCTAGAGAGTTATGGCAAGCACCAGCAGAAGTAATGCAGATGATGTGGGCAGCACTCTTAGCAGGTTCCTCTGCACTTATCTTAGTATCTGGGAAGTGGAGTAAAGAGACAAGAAAAGATTTAGCTTTGGTTTTAGCTGTTGCAACATTCTTCTCTTTTATGATGTATATGGGTGAGTATTTCTTCTCATTTAAATCTGCAGAAGCAGAAGCAACATTGGCATTTGTTCACTCAGGTGGAGCATACAATGTAGAGTTTTGGTTTGGAATGGTACTTGGATTTATTGTACCTTTCTTTATTGCGGTTGGGCATATGAAGAGTGAAAATAAAACATTGCTAAAATTTGCAGCATTAATGGCATTGATAGGACTTTACATGGCAAAAGATGTATGGCTTAAAATACCACAATTACTCAATTTAAGTTAAGGAGATATAGATGACAAAATCGATGAAAAATGAAAATAATTTTATAGAAAGTAGACGAAGTTTCCTTAAAGGAACAGCGTATTCTGTTGCAGGAGCTACTCTTGCGGCGGGTGTCTTTGAAAGCATCGTTGATACACCTGCTATGGCAAATGATAAAACGTTTACATCCAGCCCACAGAGCCTCTCTTTTTACCCACCACTTGAAGCATGGGATTCTTTTAAAGAGTTAGATGGAAATGATTGGAAAAGAGGTGGTGTAGGTAGAAATGGTGTACGTAGTGAAACAAACCAAGATGGAATTAAAGTCAATGAATTTATGCTTGTACCAACGGTTTGTTCTAACTGTGAAGCACAATGTGGACTGACTGCGTGGGTAGAAGTAGGTACCTACAAAAGAACAAACAATCCTAAAGATTTATTTGTTAAAAAGTATATGGGTAATCCACTTCATGCAGGATCACGTGGACGTAACTGTGCTAAAGGTTATGCGGCTCAAACTCAAATGTATGATCCAGATAGAATTCCTTTTCCTCTTATGCGAGCACCAGGTTCTAAACGTGGTGAAGGTAAATGGGTAAGAACCACTTGGGATGATGCCATGGCAAAAATTGGTAAAAAAATGCATGATACCCTTAAAGTAGGTGATGAACTTTCTAAAAAATCAATCATGTATCATGTTGGTCGTCCAAATGAAAATGGATTTGGTCACCGTATACCACACTCTATGGGTTGTGATGGGTATGATTCTCATACAAACATCTGTTCAGCAGGGGCTAGAGAAGGAACTATTCAATGGGCAAATGATGACAGAAACTCACCAGATTGGGCAAATGCAAAATTGGTATTTTTACAATCTTCTCATGCCGCAGATGCAGGACACTACTTCCAACAATCAGCAGGTTTTATTGCGGATGCTCGTCGAAAAGGTGCAAAATTGGTTGTGCTTGATCCTCGTATGTCAAACTCTGCGGGTATTGCAGATTTATGGTTACCTATCTGGCCAGGGACAGAAACAGCACTTTATCTACATTTAGCCAATCGAATTTTAAATGATAAAAGTTTGAGTGGAGGAGATTTAGTCAACCATGATTTTGTAAAAAATTGGGTCAACTGGGATCAAATGATGAAAGATAGAAAATACCTTGAATTTATTCAATCTAAGGGGTATATTTCTAAAATTCCAGAAGGTGAATCTTATGAAGAATTTATTGATATGCTTCGTGAACTTTATGCACCTTATACGAAAGAATTTGTTGTAAAAGAGTGTAAACTTGATGGATTTGCACATAAATTAGATGAACTCTATGAGATGTTTATTGATGCAGGTGATCGTATTTCAACATATATGTGGAGAGCAGGACCTATTGCCCATAGAGGGGGATGGATGATTACCCGTGCAGCTTTTTTACCACTTGTCCTTCGTGGTGCTTTAGCAGGAAATAAAGGTGGTACAGGTATGCACCACTGGCATGTTGTGTCGGTGAATGGTAAAGGAGATGCAGCCACTGTTGCAGGAGAACGTCCTCCAAGAGTAGATGTATGGAATGAAATTGCGTGGCCACCTGAATATCCACTCTCTTCATTTGAAATGTCACATATTATGCCACACCTTCTTTTAGATGATGAGTGGAGAGCAAAATGGAAAGCAAAAGGGCTTACCAATATTCCTGAGAAATTGGCAGTATGGATTCCTCGTATGTATAACCCTGTTTGGATTAACCCAGATGGATTTAGATGGATTGAAGCCTTAAAACGTGAAGATAAAATTGAAATGTCATTCAACCTCTCTCCTACATGGTCTGAGACAAATTGGTATTGTGATTTTGTACTTCCAGTAGGACTTGCTGGGGAAAGACATGATCAATCTTCTGAGCCAACAAAACCAGCAAAAATTCTTGCCTTTAAAAACCCTGCACTCCGTGTAGCATTAGAAAAAACAGGTTGGAAAGCAAAAGACCCTGCACGTGCAACACTTGAAGCACATATGGCAGCAGGTCTTGGAGAAATTTGGGAAGAGGTAGAATTCTGGGCAAATATTATGGTACACCATGTCGATCCTGATGGTAGTCTTGGAGTACGAAAATTTTGGGCTTCAAAAGAAGATCCAACAAGAGCAGTTACTGTACCCGAGTGGTATCAAGCAGCATTGGGAAAAATTCCAAACTTGGTGAAAGCTGCCAATGAGAATCCTAAATATAAAGATTCAAAATATCCTAATTATGAAATGATGCGTGATATGGGAACTTGGCTTGTTGAAGATAATGTATTTAGACCACAAGAACGACCTATCAAAAAAGTAGGAGATACCTATTTTGCACATGGTCATGAATACCATGAGTCTGAAGTTGAAATTGATGATCTTGGTACTATTAAGGTTGAAGATCATGTCTTTGGTGGTAAAAAGAAAATTGGTGTGGTTGTAAAAGATGAAGAGAGAGAAGGTTGGCATACACTGACTGGTAAACTTGAATTTTATTCTAAATGGATGGCTGAGTGGAAATGGCCAGAGTATGCCATACCAATTTATCCTACCACTGCTGAAGAGAGAAAGAAAATGGTACATGTTGTGACACAAGTACATCATGACTTTATTGATCAAGATAAAAATGAGTTTGCACTCAATACAGTCTTTAGATTGCCATACAATATTCATACACGTTCTGTAAACTCTAAACATCTTATGGAGATTTCACAAAACCATAACCCTGTATGGATTGCTACAACAGATGCAAAGCGAATGGGAATTAAGCGTGGTGATGCAATTAAGGTAACGATTTCAGATACAGTGTGTGGTCTTGAATCTGGGTACTTTATTGCGATGGCTGTACCAACTGAAGCTACAATGCCTGGTGTATTGGCATGTTCACACCATGCGGGAAGATGGAAACTTAAAAATGCGGTAGAGATTCCTGGATTCCAACACAAATTAGGTGTTCTTGGTCTTGGTGCACCACTCTTTGATATGACTATGGATGGTAAAATCGGAACAATGACGCCTAAACAAGGTATTAAAGAGGCGATGATAGCACGTAGAGATACATGGCAGTTTAAAGAGTTTAATAAAGACCTTGATAACATCTGGTGGGATGGTATGTCTGGTTCTTGGCAAAATGCTGTGGCACCTTCACATCCAGATCCTATTGCAGGGAACCATGCATGGCATCAAAAAGTACGTATTGAACTTGCGGGTAAAGAAGATAAAATTGGTGATATTTATGTAAATTATGACAATAACTTTAAAGTATACAAAGCATGGAGAGATGAACTTACGCGTCCTCTTGATGAAACTGATACACTTCGTCGTCCTGTACATATTAAACGTCCAGCAGTGCCATTGACGCTTAAGGCTTATAGCGTCAATCTTAAAGGCTAAGCTTTTTTTTAAAGAGGGCAGACGCATAAGTCTGTCTCTCTATAATCATACAATTTCCCAGATAAATTATCGATTTATGTTTTTATTTATCTTGAAAGTGGTATAGTGCCCAATAATTTATATGAAAGATATGACTGTATGGAACAAATGAAACAAGAGATAGAAAACCGTATTGCAATTTATGCATTGATTTCAAGATTAATGCTTGTAGAAGTGGATAAAACCTTTTTAATGCAGCTAGAGAGCGATGAAAATATGTTGGCACTCTTTCCAAACTATAAAGCATGGAAGAAACGTGAAACACTCTCAGTAGATACACTGATTGAAGAAGAGTATAATGCTGATTTTACCAATCTTTTTTTAATGAATCTTATTCCTTATGAGAGTTTTTATTTAAGTGAAGAGCAGATGATTGAGAGTGGCGATGCTAATCCCGTTGTTGAACTTTATGATGCTTTGGATTTTAGAGTAGAGCTTGAAAAAGCAAGAGTAGTCAGTGCGGATCATATAGGTGTTGAACTAGAATTTATGTATATGCTTTGTACTGCATTGAAAAAAGCATTTGATTCTGATGATCAAGAGGGGGTATGTGAATTACTGCTTATTCAAAAAGGTTTTTTAAAAGATCATCTTTTAGCTTGGATGCCTCTTTTTCTTATTAATGCAAAACGTGAATCACGTACACCATTGTATCACGATGGAACAGAATTGACATTAGAGTTTATCTTATCTGATTATGAATATGTCATTGAGCAATTAGATAGAGTTTGTAAGATAGAAGTGAAATAGCATCTATGATATTGCATTTAAATATAGCATCTTGTGTTCGAGCAAAAAGCAAAGTTTCAACATGTATGCGATGTATTGATGCCTGTCCTGAATCTCTTACGCTTGTAGATAATTTACCTTCTTTTGCAAATCATACGGGAGTTGAAGCCGCAGCATGTGTAGGAGTTTGTCCTACAGAAGCATTCTCTCTTTCAGATTTTTCAGTCACAGAGTTTTTCTTTTGTTTTTTAGATTCAAACGTTCGTCTCATTAGTCCAAAAATAAATGTGCCATGTCTTTCTGTACTGAGTGTGGAGCATCTCATCTCATTAGCCTTAGCAAGTGAAGATGAAATTTCGTTAGATTTAAGTTCATATGATGAAAAGAGTATTTTGTATGAGCAGATTAAACTACGTATTGAAGAAGCCAATTTTGTACTTTCTGCTTTTTCTACTAAGAAATTAGTAGCCAATGTCACGATGATATCTCAGTTAGACTGTCAAGAAGAAAAAGAGAAAACCAGCAGTTCCCGCCGTTCATTTTTAGGAAATATTTCACTAAAAGGTGTGATGAAGCAGAAGATGACTTTTGATGAAGCAGTTGAAGCAGATGCTTTGAAAATATTTGATTTAGATAGAGAAACAATTTCAAAAGTCAGAGAGCAGAATATTCCTGATAAGCGTAAAATTCTTTTGACTACATTTAAGCAAGTGAACGTTCCTGAGACTTTTGAAGTATTGGCTCAAGAAGATATTGGTTTTACTTCACAAAAATTTATAGATGAGAGTTGTACCAATTGTCAAATGTGTTATAGAGTATGTCCTACGGGGGCACTCTCTAGCAATGCTAAGTTTTCTTTCATTTATTTTGATGCTTTGTTATGTGTAAAATGTCATCTTTGTCATGATGTTTGTGAACCCCAATCGATGAAACTTCAACCAGGATTTGAGTTAAAAGAGTTTTTTGAACCAAAGCAACGTACTTTGGCAAGCTTTACCATTAAGCGTTGTAATGAATGTGGTAATAACTTTACTTATATTGAAGGTGAGCAAGCATGTCCACGATGTTTATTGGAAGAGGAAGAAGCCATGTTTTTACATAGTAATGCCAAGAACATGAAAGTAACAGAAGAACAGAGTGAAAATATAAAAGGTAATACAGAGATATGAGACCTGAAGAGATTAAGCCAGATACAGGCTTGTGTACCATTTTGGGGCATAATGCCCAAACAGGATATATGAGACGCTATTTTAATAAAATAATGAAATATAACAGTAAAAATGCTACAGCCATTGCACTCAATATATCGGATGAACATTTTGATTTTACTATGAGTAATGTGGGACAATCTAAAGTAGATAAAATGATGATAGAAGATGAATTTTCTCAAAAAATTTTAAGCTATTGTCAAATACTTGATGCTTGTGCAAAAGAGAAAAACCGTGTTGATTTTATTGAAATTAAAGAGGGTAAAATTTATGGATATTGTTTAGACTATGAAGCAGAAAAACTTTTTGATAAACCAGAATTTTTAGATGCACACACGCTTTTTGTTACAAAAATAATGCTACTTGCCAATCGATGGTTTAAAACAACAATTGAGAAAGATGCCATACCCTTTCTCATTGAAAATAGATAATTAAGGAAAAAATATGCCAAATAATATGGATATTGAAGAGTTAAAAAAAGCGTTTGAAACATTTGATAAACCGCCAGCATTTTGTCCAGATGGACAGTGTGAATCTGATGAAGAGGTAGATTTACAAGATTATCCTTCTTATACAGAAGCGTTGTATGCTAAATTAGTTGCCCCTGCATCAAGTGGTATCTATCTTTCACGTTGGGATATCAAAGACATTGCATTAATTGCAGGAGATTCTATGGCGATTCACCCACGTAAACGTATGTTTGAGTTGCTTATGAAGTTTGCTACAAGCAAAGAGAATATGCAAGCTGTACTTGATGCACTGCAAGCCCATATGGAAGATAAAATTGCTATTTATAATGAATTTATTCAGAAATATCCACATACGCAGGAGATTTTTCAACCTAAAATTGATAAGGCTAGAAAAACCATGAAGTTGTTTCCTCAGATTATAAAAGAGTATTTTGAATAGTTACCTATCTTCATAGGGTGAAAGAGTTTTACTTTTATTTGTACCATTTTTAGACTCTTTTATCTATTTGATGTATAATAAATAATAGAGGAGAAAAGAATGTATTTGAAGCGTTTATTTTTTATATTACTTATTACGTTTGCTTCATTTACATGGCTCATGTCTGAAACAAGAACCCAAAAAACCTTTTCTTTTTACGAAACCCATTGGAAGTTGGTGCATCTTTTGAGCCATGAGATTAATGCTTCAGGACTCAGTAGGGAAGCCCATATTATTTTTACACCACACCAAGAGATAACGGGCAATTTTCATGGGGCAACGGGGTGCAATGAAATGCTTGGCAAATATGAAAGCCCAGAACAAAATCTGAGCATAGATACAAAACATATTGCGATGACTAGAATGGCTTGTCCTGATATGGGTTTAGAGATGACCTTTTTAAAAACACTTGCAAATGTGATGCAGTGGGAGATAGAAAACAATACACTTTTTCTACGCGATGCCAATCAAAGTGTGATTGCTACCTTTGAAGCAGAGTAAACATCGTTACTTTTTATACACATATTGATGCTTTTTTGCTATAATCATTGACTCAAATACACAATAATGGGATATTATGAAGTTTACATCCTACCTTAACCTCCAACAACTTTTAAAACATAAGATTGATTCAAAAGAGCAAAGACGTACTTTTGGGTTAGATGACAAAATCCAAAAACTATCGCCAACACAGCAACTTGAAGCATGGGAACAAAGCCATAAAGCCAAACTACCCACCCCACGCTTTGCAGAACAAGTAACGCTCTACCTCTCTGGGCTTACCCGTTTGAGTCTTGGTATCTCTTTTGTCTTGGGTATTTTTTCGGGACTTGCCTTGCTTAACTACAATGGTACTTCCCCTGTAAATGTTATCTATTTTATGATGGTTGCACTCTTTTTCCCTTTGTTGAGTCTGCTTGTTACACTTGTTTCACTTTTTAAAGTAAAGCAAAAAAAGCAACACTATGGCTTAGAAAAACTTTTAGACTATTTGCCTTTCAAGCGAGAACATAAAGGGCTTGAACTTACCCTAGACTCTCTTGTGTATAATTGGTTGTTTATGCAGCGTGCCCAGCTCGCATCGCTTCTTTTTGCTTTGGGGGTGTTGTGTACACTTTTGCTAACCGTGGTTACACAAGATATTGCCTTTGCATGGAGTACAACGTTAAAGATTAGCCCTGAGATGTTTCACTCTTTTTTAGAACTGCTTTCAAGCCCTTGGAAAACGTGGATGCCCTCGGCTGTGCCTTCTTATGAGCTTGTAGAGCAGAGTCAGTATTTTAGATTGGGTGGAAAACTAGAAGAACAGATGCTTAACCACGCAAGCCAACTAGGGGAGTGGTGGAAGTTTTTAGCCATGAGTACCTTAGTCTATGTGGTAGGGTTACGAGTGTTGTTGTATTTTCTTTTAACGTACCAATTTACTACCATTTTAGATAAATCTGCTCACAAGTTAGCAGGAGCCAAAGAGCTATTGGCACAGATAAATGAGCCTATCATTCATACCCAAGCTGTAGAACATGAAGTAGCTATGGCACCCACCCCAGCCCATAAAATTCATCAAGCCAAAGCGTTAGAAGAGGGCTACGATGTGATACACGGATGGGATATGGACAAAGAAAATTTAGCTCTCTTAGTTGATGTGATGCAAGTGAAGAGTCAATCACGTTACACACTAGGGGGTAGCCATACACTCGCACAAGACAGTCATACTATTGCGTTGGCAAAGGGGTCGGTGTTGGTCTATGTAAAAGCTTGGGAACCCCCTACGATGGATTTTATGGATTACCTAGAGGCACTTTTAGCTGTAGCAACACGTGTGACCATTAGCCCCATAGGCACACAGACACAAGCCTATGAAGCCAAGGAAAAAGAGAGAGCCATATGGCACAAAAAACTCTCTTCAATAGAAGATGAAAAACTATGGATAAAGGGGTAAAGATGCATCCTAAATTTGCAGTAGTGGGTCACCCAAACAAAGGAAAAAGCTCTATCGTCTCTGCTTTGGCACTTGACGATACGGTTAAGGTTTCCGATGTGCCAGGTACCACCACAAAACGACGCTCTTTTCCGCTGAGTGTAGATGGAAAGATACTCTATGAGTTACTAGACACACCGGGGTTTCAACGCTCACGGCATGTCTTGGCTTGGCTTGAAGCCCACAATGATGTCTCTGCCGATAAACGCCATACGGTAGTTGAAGCGTTTATTCAAACCCACAAAGATGACCCAAAATTTAACGATGAAATAGAGTTGCTTACCCCCATTATGGAGGGAGCAGGCATCATCTATGTGGTAGATGGCTCAAAACCTTACGGCAAAGAGTATGAAGCACAAATGGAAATATTGCGTTGGACGGGGCAACCCTCCATGGCACTCATTAACCACATTGATGAAGAGGATTACTCAGCAGAATGGAAACGTGCTTTAGGACATTACTTTAAGATGGTGCGTACCTTCAATCCTATGCTAAGAGATAAGGCAGAACATATTCGTATTTTGGAGAGTATGGCACAGCTCAATGAGGAGTGGACAGATGCAGTCAAATCTTCTATAGGCTTACTTGAAACCTATCAAGAGCAGATGGTAAAAAAGAGTGCAAATAGCATTGCAACCTTGTTAGCAGACGCACTGAGCCTGATAGAGAAACAACCCCTCTCCAGCACGCCCCCACAAGAGGAAGCAAAAACGGCTTTGGCAGAGAGCTATAAAACACATTTACGTCAACAAGAGAGTAAAAACCAACAAAAAATTGAACGTATATGGAACCACAGCCATGTAGAAAAAGAGCAAGCCTTGTTAGCCTTTGATGCGGTTGATTTGTTTTCGAAAGATGCAGCCTATGTCTTTGGCTTGACCCGTAAAGAGCTTCTAGTAACTGGGGTTACTTCTGGTGCAGTGACAGGTGCAGGGTTTGATTTACTCTTTGCAGGGCATACACTTTTGCTTGGTGGTGCTATTGGGGCAGTGGTAGGAGGTGTTGGTGCGTACTTGGGCTTTGAAGAGCTTAGTGAAGTCAAGGTGTTGGGTCAGAAACTAGGTAAAAGATATATGCAAATAGGTCCTATGAAAAATAGAAACTTCCCCTATATCTTACTAGGAAGAGCACTCTATCATGCCTACCATATTGCTACACGTTCTCATGCTGTACGTAGTGTTGAAGAACTCACTATGGATACAAGCTTTAAAACACGATGGCTCACAGAACAAAGAGCTAAAGTGTTAGAAAAATGCCATAAAAAGTTTCGTTCAAAAGAGGAAAATAAAGCGTTGTTTGAGGTGTATGAAACAGTAATTGAAGAGATATTAACAGAGTTAATAGCAGGTTAATCGTCTTCTATGCTAGCAAAGGGGGAGGGGTGCTAGCATAGCAGTAAAAAGGTTTATTTTTTTGCAATTCCAGTGACTGTAATAATGCTATAAAATAGTACACCTATTGCCATCATTGTGAATATAGTTGCTTGACCTAATACGTTTCTCATGGTGATTCCTTTATAGTTTGGTTTTTTATGAATTACAAGAGGAAGTATAGACAAAGAGTGTGACTTTAGTATTAGCTTTAGATATGATAGTTATAAGTTTTTAATTTAATAAGAATAATAATACTTTTAAGTAAATTAAGTATTTTATAATAAAATATACGTAATAATCTTTCATATCAAATATGAAGGATTACACATGTCTCAAATAGATGAAACTTTAGCATTGGTGAAAGACTTACATAGTTATAGCATTATAAATTCAGATGACTACTATTCTGAAAAACTACTGCAAGTTATTATTACTCTCTCTACATTAAATCTTACAAAAGGTACCGATAGTAAGCTTTCAAATGATGAAAAGCTATTGCAAGATGAAATAGCAAAAGTTAAAAGAAAAGTACCCAAATGGATGAAAAAAACACATCAATACAACTATCAGATTTTAAAAGCATTTATGAAGTTATCAGATAATAATGCAAATAGAATAGAAGTTGAAGCTTTAGAAAAATATGTAGACATAGGACAAGCATTTTTAGCAAACTATAATAATCTAAAAACTATTTCTGAGAAAAATCATGGAAAGGTTTTTGAAGAGATAGATAGAGAGGTTGAGTTATGGGAACCTGTGGCTGAGGCTATAGAAGGAATTTTTATGTATAACAAATATTTTAGTCAATTTTTAATGAAAAGTAGTAATCAAAATA